>Ga0310695_10004454_pt1 | contig 25820 bp, 25 predicted proteins | sample RumenRJG_04DNA_FD_203882 | JGI IMG/M metagenome (GOLD analysis project Ga0310695, IMG submission 203882) | Bovine rumen microbial communities from Lethbridge, Alberta, Canada - RJG_04 (v2) (version 2) | ecosystem: Host-associated > Mammals > Digestive system > Stomach > Rumen | place: Canada...
CGGCGGTTGAATTTATCGCCGGTGTACATGAATATGAACGTCGTCAGGATGCAGACGGCGAAGTTCAGCGCCGTCAGGAACAGGGACATCGCGTTCGAGAGGTTGCCGACATGCTCGTAGATGTACGGCATGAAGAATCCGTTCGTGCTGGCCGCGAGGTTCCAGAGCGTGTAGACTGCGCAGAGCATGACGACCGTCTTGAGGCAGGTGCCGTGCAGGATGTCGCTGTAGTGGACCTTGCGGACTTTGACGCCCTTGGCCTCGAGCTCCTGCTCGCGCTTATGTGCCTCAACCCATTCCGTGGACTCCGGCATCTTCAGGCGCTGATACCAGATCCAGGCCGCGACGACGATCAGATGCGCGAAGATGATGCGGTTGCCGAGCAGACCGAACATCGAGTTCAGCGGAATCGATGCGAGGAACACGACGACCGGGCCGAGCATCCAAGCGACCTGTGCGGAGCCGCAATGTTTCGCGCGGTTCTTCGACGGCGCCTCCTCCGCGATGAACGTCCAGGATGCGACAACGTCCGCACCGACCATCAGGCCGATGATGACGTAGCCGAGCAGGAACATCGGATAGTTCGTTGCCAGACAGATCATCGCGACGCCGATCATATAGAACAGCAGCGCGTAGTTGTAGACGAATTTACGCCCATACTTATCGCAGATCTTGCCGCCGATCAGCGCGCCGATTGCTGCGCCGCCCGTGTTCGACGAGAGCGCGGCGAGCAGGCCCATCTGCACGCTGCTCATGCCGAGATAATCCTGCCACATCGAAAGTCCGGAAGCACCTGCTACGATGGAGCCGGCATCGATATAACTGATCAGGCCGGCAATCAGGGTTTTCTTCCAGGCGGACATGTGGTAATCGACTTTGACACCTAACATGATAATGCCTCCCTATAATCTCTGAAGTCTTCTCTTTATTAAGAATATTTTGTCAATTCGTTCTCCCAAAAGGCAGGAGAAACACTCTCCTGCCGCAATCGGGGTCAGTCCAGAAGATCTGTGTTCAGATCAATATGGAAATCTTTGGCGAGCTGGATGAAGCCGTCGCGCGGGATGGTCTGTTTCTTACCGCCCATCGAAAGGACTTTGACGCAGATCTCCGATGCCTTCTCGACGGTATCCATCAGGCCGAACGCCTCATCGAAATCGTCGCCGCAGACGAACAGGCCATGGTGCGCCCAGACGATGACGCGGTATTTCTCCATGAGCTTCACGGACGCGTCGGCAATCTCCTTGCCGCCCGGCACCATCCAGGGGACGACGCCGATGCCTTCCGGGAAGATGACCGGGTCTTCCGTGGCCATTTCCCAGAGCTCACGTGTGAACTCCTTGTCCTTGAGCGGCAGCACGAAGGTCAGTGCAATGAGGTTGGTCGGATGTGCGTGATAGATGATGCGGTTCCGGCCGTCCGTCATCTTTTTCTTGAGCTCGTGCGCCGCGAGGTGCGTCGGCAGCTCGCTCGTCGGGCGGCCGCCGTTCACGAGGCCCCAGACGATGCCGTAGTTCTCGCCCTTCTCGTCTATCTGGATCAGCGCGGTATTCTCTTCCGGCGCGAGCTCGACATTGCGCATATACTTGCCGCTGCCGGTCACGAGGAAGTACTCGCCGGCAAGCCCTGGCACCGTATTGCCGATCGGCTGCCATTCCTTCACCTCGTGCAGGGACTCCTTGACGGCCTCGACTTCCTCCGGCTTCACGCGGTAGGTCAGGTTGCCGCCGTTGCGCTCATGCCAGCCCTTCCGGAAGGCATCGGCCGTCAGGCGCTTGAAACCCTCCATAAATTTCGAATCCAGTATATCCATGATTGATCCTTCTTTCCCGTAGCTTACGCTGTACTTATCTCTTGAACAGGACGTCCTTCTCATATTCCTTGACGATTGGATACCATTCGCCGTCGACCGGAACGTCGTTGCGCTTGCAGAACTCGGCCCAGACATCGCCGAACGGCAGCGTCTTGATTTCCTCGAGGCCCTCCAGCACACGCGTGAAGTCCGCCTGATCCTGCGCTTCCTTGAGCTGCTTGTTCGGCGTCAGCAGGCCGTAGAGCAGAGCTTTCTGCATGTTGCGCATGCCGATGACCCATGCCGCGATGCGGTTGATGCTCGCGTCGAAGAAGTCGAGGCCGATGAACACCTTGTCGAGGGCATCGCAGCGGACGAGCTCCGTCGCGAGTTCCTTGAGCTCATCATCGAGCTTGATGACGTGATCGCTGTCCCAGCGGACCGGGCGGCTGACATGCAGGGCGAGGCTGTCATTGAAGAGCAGCATCGACGAAATCTTGTCCGAAACGACCTCGGTCGGATGATAATGGCCCGTATCGAGCAGGCACATGAGGCCGTTCTTCGCCGCGTAGTTCATGTAGAACTCATGCGAGCCGACCGTGTACGACTCGACGCCGATGCCGAACACCTTGCCCTCGACGGAATCCGCGATGTTCTTGCGGTCGTATTTGACGGAAAGGATCTCGTCAAGCGATTCCTTGAGGCGTGCACGCGGCCCGATGCGGTCAGCCGGGACGTCCTTCGTGCCGTCCGGGATCCAGATGTTGTCGAGCGCCGTGATGCCGAGTTCCTCGCCGAAATAGTTCGCGATCTTGCGGCATGCCTTGCCGTGCGCGATCCAGAAATCGCGGATATCCTTATCCGGGCTCGAAAGCGTCATATTGTCCTTGACATTCTTGTGGCTGAAGAACGTCGGGTTGAAGTCGAGGCCGATGCCCTGCTCTTTCGCGAAATCGACCCATGCCTTGAAATGCTTCGGCTCGATCTTGTCGCGGTCGACGTTCTCATCGGTGATGCGGTACGAGGCGTGCAGGTTCAGCTTGTGCTTGCCCGGAATCAGGGAATAGGCCTTCTTGATGTCAGCCATGAGCTCTTCCGGGTTGCGCGCGCGGCCCGGGTAATTGCCCGTCGTCGCGATGCCGCCCGTCAGTGCATCCGAATCAAAGCCGAGGACATCATCGCCCTGCCAGCAGTGCATGGAGATACGCACGCCCTGCAGCTTCTTGAGGGCTGCCTCGACGTCGACACCCTGCGCCGCGTACATTTCTTTTGCATCTTCAAATCTCGACATAGGTAAAACCTCCCAATATTTCTATCTCTATTCCTTTTATTCGATATCCACTTCGATGCGCTTGACATCGAAGGATTTTGCAACGACCTGCCGCGCCTCTTTGAGATCCTCGAAGAGCTTGTCGCGGAGCATCTGCGCCATGAGATTGCCGATAGCCGTGGCCTCGACCGGGCCAGCGTAAACCTCTTTGCCGGTCGTCTCGACGAGCAGCCGGTTGAGGAAGCGGTCCTGGCATCCGCCGCCGACGACGTGGATCGTATCGTAGCTACGGCCCGTGACCTCCTCGATTTCCGATACGGTCTCCGCGTAGCAGTTCGCAAGGCTCTTGTACACGCAGTAGAGCAGCTCGCATTCCGTCTCCGGCTTTTCCTGCCCGGTCTTCTCGCAGTAGTCCTGCAAGGCCTTGATCATGCTGTCCGGTGCGAGGAACGCCTCGTCGTTGACATCGACCGTCGAGGTGAAGTAGCGGCCGATATGCGCGAGTTCGTAGAGCTCCTCGAACGTGTACTTGTGCTTGAACTCGCGGCGCAGGTTCTGCATCATCCACATGCCCATGATGTTCTTCAAGTAGCGGTAGCGGTGATGATAGCCGCCCTCGTTCGTGAAGTTGTGCTTGCGGCTCTTCTCCGTGCAGTCCGGGATCAGCCGCTCGATGCCCATCAGCGACCAGGTGCCGGAGCTCAGGTAGATGCTGTCATCGGAGTTCGTCGGCACTGCCATGACCGCCGAGCCGGTGTCGTGCGTGGCCGGCAGGACGACGTCCGTCTGGAAGCCGACGCGCTCCGCCATCTCCTCAGAGAGCGGGCCGACCAGCGTCTTCGGCATATTGAGCTCACCGAAGATCTTCGTCGGCAGGCCGAGCTTCTCGAGAAGCTCGAAATCCCAGTCGGCGGTCTTCGCACTCACAAGCTGCGTGGTCGTCGCATTCGTGTACTCATTCATCGCGACGCCCGTCAGCCGGTAATTCAGGTATTCCGGAACCATCAGGAATCGGTCGGCCTGCTCGAGCGCTTCCGGTGTCTCCTTCTTGATGGCCATCAGCTGATAGATGGAGTTGAAGATCTGTTTCTGGATGCCGTTGCGCCCGTAGAGCTCGGACTCCGGAATGACCTTGTAGACTTCCTCATCCATGCCTTTCGTGCGGCCGTCGCGGTACGCGACCGTGTTGCCGAGGACATTGCCGCTCTTGTCGAGCAGGACGAAATCGACGCCCCAGGTGTCGATGCCGACGCTCTCCGGGATCCGGTCGAGCTCCTTGCATTTCTTCAGGCCCTCGACGACCTCATGGAAAAGATGCTCGAGATCCCAGCAGAGATGGCCGTTCCTCTTGACCAGCTTGTTCTCAAAGCGGTAGATCTCCTCGATGCGGATCTTGCCTTTATCGACCCAGCCGAGGATATGGCGGCCGCTCGAGGCGCCGATATCCACCGCTAAATAACATTTCTGTCTCGACATATTCCCTCTCCCTTTCCGAACCTGTCCGGTTTCTGGGTTTTGTTTGTCTTTCTTTATTTTTGTTTTCCTTTGTTCTTACAGCAATTATCATATCGCAAACTTTCCGATAAGTCAACATGTTTCTCTTTATTTTTGCGTATTTTATCTTTGTTTTCTGTTGAATTCCCCGCATTTATAAATATAGATTATCCATGCACTACTATATCTTCTATATTGTTTATTATATTAGGTGAAAAATCATGCAGTAATGACCTATTTTCACATAAAAAAACATAATAAAAAAAATAATCACAGAACCAGACAGCCGAGCTGACTTTCTGGTTCTGTGATTATGCATATCTGCTGCTTTATTTCAGATGGACGACCGTCGCGCCGGTACCGCCTTCGGTGATATCGGCAAAGGCGAAGTCCTTGACGTTCTTGTGCCGCGCGAGATAGGCGTGCACGCCTTTGCGCAGGGCGCCGGTGCCCTTCCCGTGGATAATCAGCACCTGCCCGAGTCCGGCGATGACCGCATCATCGAGGAATTTACCGAGCACGACCTCGGCCTCGTTGACCATCATGCCGCGGATATCGATTTCTGGCGACGCCTGCGCGGTCTTCTGCAGATAGGTGCCGGACTGACGGTTCGCATTCCGGCTGCCCGATGTTGTTTTTTCTTCTTTTGGGTGGGAAAGGAAGGTGCAGGCCGAGGCGCGCACCTTCGTGTGCAGGTTCCCGAGCTGCACCTCGAGTTCCTTGCCATCGATGGCGAGGACAGTTCCCTTCTGGTCGAGCTTCTTGACGTAGACGGTGTCCCCAGGCTGGATGGTCTTCAGGTTGACCTTCTTGCCGACGCCCTTCTGCGGCATGATGCCGGGGCGCGCCGCGTCCATCGCTTCTTTGAGCTTCCGACGCGCCTCCTGCATGGCCTGCTGGCGCGCGTGGATGCCTTGGTCATCGAACTGCTTCTTGAGATCTTCGATGATCTCCTCGGAGTCGCGGCGCGTGCGGCGGACGAGGGCCGCGCTCTGCTCGCGCGCCTTGCGGATGATCTCGCCCTTGCGTTTCGAGAGCTCCTCGCGCGCGGCCTCGACCTTCGCCTCGATCTTCTCGACGCGCTCCTGCCGCTCGCGGATATCCGCGTTCATCTGCTCGTAGAGCATCTTCTGCTGCTCGAGCTCGCTGACGACGTGCTCGAACTGCGCGTGGTCGGCCTTAACGAGCTGCTGCGCGCGCAGGATGATGGACTGCGGCAGGCCGAGGCGCTCGCTGATGGCGAACGCATTGCTCGCGCCTGGGATCCCGATCAGCAGGCGGTAGGTCGGCATCAGTGTCTTGACATCGAACTCCACGCAGGCGTTCTCGATACCCTCGCGCGAATACGCGAACGTCTTGAGCTCGGAGTAATGCGTCGTCGTGACCGTCGTCGCGCCGACGTCGAGCAGGCGCTCGAGGATCGACATGGCGAGCGCCGCACCCTCCTCTGGATCCGTCCCGGAGCCGAGCTCATCGATCAGCACGAGGTCATCCTTTTCCACCTGGTCGAGGATCCGGATGATATGCGTCATGTGCGCGGAAAAGGTCGAAAGGCTCTGCTCGATGCTCTGCTCGTCGCCGATATCCGCATAGACATTATGGTAGACCGCGATTTCCGAATCACCGGCGCATGGCAGGTAGAGGCCGGACTGCGCCATCAGGACCATCAGCCCGAGAGTCTTCATGCTGACGGTCTTGCCGCCCGTGTTCGGACCGGTGATCAGCAGCATGCGGTAGTCCTTGCCGATCGTGATGTCGAGCGGCACAACTTTCTTCCGGTCGATCAGCGGGTGCCGCGCGCTATGCAGGGCGGTGCGGCCCTCGTTGTTCAGCATCGGCCGCGAGGCCTCCATGTCCTGTGCAAGCTTCGCCTTCGCGAACGCGAAATCGACCTCCGCGAGCACATCGGTGTTCGCGAGAAGGTCCGCGCCGTTCCGGCCGACACGCTGCGACAGGTCGCGCAGGATCCGCGAGACCTCCTGCCGCTCCTCGATCTCGAGCTGCTTGATGTCGTTGTTGAGCTCGACGATGGCCATCGGCTCGATGTAGAGCGTCGAGCCCGTCGCCGAGCGGTCGTGGATGAGACCGGGGAACCGCTGGCGGTACTCGCTCTTCACCGGGATGACGTAGCGGTCGTCGCGCATCGTGATGATGGCATCCTGGAAGTATTTCTGATTGTCCGCATTGTGCAGGATGGCCTGCATGTGATCCTTGATGCGCGTCTGCGAGCCGCGCAGTTCCGTGCGGATGCGCCGGAGCTCGACGCTCGCCGTGTCGCGCAGGCCGCCGTGCTCGTCGATGGCGTTTTCGAGGTCGCGCTCGAGCTGTCCGGGCACGACGATGCCATGCGCCATTTCCCTAAGCATCGGCGCGTCGATCTCGAGGTCGCGGAAAAAGTATTTGACCTGCCGCATCGCGTAGAGCATGCTCTGCACGTCCTGCAGTTCCGCAAGGTCGAGCACCGCGTTTTTCCGCACCTTCTCGACGAGCGGGCGGATGTCGCGGATGCCGCCGAGCGGCGGCGCGGTCATCGCGAGGATGCGCATGGCCTCGTCGGTCTCGCTCTGCCACTCGCAGACCTCGCCGTAATCCGCGCTCGGCAGGAGCGCGGCCGCCTTCTCTTTGCCGATCTTCGAGCTCGCGCAATCCATGAGCATCGCGCGGATCTTCTCATATTCCAATGTGGAAAAGGATTCCTGTTCCATGAATGGTAGTTTCTCCTAAAAAATCTTGTCGTTACAGCACGCCGCGGTAGTAATGCCCGCGCGTGAAATCCTGTCCTTCCGCCCGTTCGAGCCACGCCTGTTCCTGCTCGGGAACCGGTTCGCGGAGCTTCATCGCGCGCACGAAATCCCGCGTGACCCGCTCGACCTCCGCCGGCGTCCGGTCTTTCAGCAGGAGCCGGAGCGTCCTTATGCCCCAGTCCCGGAACTCCATCGCATGCGCGAGCATCGTGAGCGTCTTGCTGTTCAGCACGTGCATGTGGCAGTACTGATCCATCGCAAGCGGGAAGCGTGCGCCCTTGCGGTCCTCGAGCGAGAAATGCCGCCCGAGGCAGGGCTGCGTGCACTTCCCCTTATCCACGCCGCCGAGAAAGGCCCCGGCCACGCAGTACTCCGACACCATGAGCTCAAGGCGCCCATAGGCAATCGCGCTGAGCGGCAGCGCAGAACGCGGCGCGAGCTCGGCAATCTGCTTGACGTTGAGCTCGGGGGAAAGCGTGGCCTCGGCAACGCCGTATTCCTTCAGGAAATCGAGCGTCAGATGGTTGAACGAGATCAGCGAGAAATCCGCGTGCAGCGCAAAATCCGTCTGCCGGCGCACGATGGCGAGCGTCGAGATATTGTGCACATGCACGGCGTCCGGCGGGCAGTCCTGCCATGCGGCGAGCATCTGCTCGAAATGCGGCTGCCAGGCCATGCGCACGATGCGCGGCGTATCGAAGTCGATGCGGACATGCTGCGCGCGCGCGAACTGCCAGACCTTCTGATAGTCTTCCTTCGTGAAGAAGTGATGTTGGTAGGACTCCCCGCCATAGAGCAGGCCGTCCGCACCGCCGCGCACGGCGGCCTCCGCCTGCTCAAGCGTCTCAACCGCAGCCATGAGCCGGACCGGCTTCGGCGGCTGCCGGCGTTCCCTTTCATCCTGCCAGCCAGCGGCAGGAACAGCCTCGCGCCGATGAAACGGCTCGAGCCGCTTCTCCTCGAGCGTTTCCACGAGGGCACGGCGCGCCTCGTTGATCTCCGACATCGGCACCATGACCTCGCCGCGGATCTCGCAGTCGAGCTGTTCCAGTTCAAAGACCGAGGTGCCGAGCCTTGCAATCTGTTTCCGCAAAGTCTCCTCGGTCAGGGGGCGCTTTTTCGCGGCCTCGCCGATGAACGCGGTCTGTGCCTCCGCATGGTTCCCGTCCGCGTCCTCGCCCGCGAGCCTCAGCGGCTCGCCGATAGCGGCCACGGCGTGCACGCGGAGTGGGATACGGCGCACCGGGGCACCCGACGTAAAGGTTTCTTTTGCGCGCTCCATGAGTGCCGCGTCGTAGACCTTGAACGCGCGGTCATGCGGATGCACGCGCGATGGAACGGAAAAGATGACTTCCTGCCCGGCTTCTCCGCGCTGCAAGGCATTCCCGTCCCTGTCCTGCATCGCGCCGATGGTCGCGGCGACGCGGCCGCCGACCTTGACCCAGAAGTCCACCTGATCGCCGACGGCGAGCGGGCGGGACAGGTGCAGGCAGACCTTTCCCGTCTCCCGGTCGTAAGAAACGACGCGTCCGACGAGCAGGCCGCGGTTGTTCGGCCGACGGTCGCTCATCATGTTCTTCCCCTGATTCTTCTCGAGGTACGCCGTCGTGAAATCGCGGTTGAACACCTGTGTCAGCGCATCATGCTGTGCGTCAGAGACCGCGTAATCTTCGCCGCGCTCGAAGCGATCAATCGCCTGCCGGTAGGTGCGGACAACCGTCGCGACGTATTCCGGCCGTTTCATGCGTCCCTCGATCTTCAGCGAAGTGATGCCCGCCTCGATGAGTGCCGGGATATGGTCGATGGTATTGAGGTCGCGCGGCGAAAGCAGGTATTTTCCGGCCTTTCCCTCGAGCACGTTCTCGCCGTCCTCATCGACCATCGCATAGGGCAGGCGGCAGGGCTGCGCGCAGCGCCCGCGGTTGCCGCTGCGGCCGCCGATCATGCTGCTCATGAGGCACTGCCCCGAATAGCAGACGCAGAGCGCCCCGTGCATGAATACCTCGATCTCGATATCGCAGGACGAGCAGATTGTCCGGATATCCGCGAGCGGCACTTCGCGCGCGAGCACGACGCGGGAAAAGCCGAGCTCTTTCATCGCCTGCACGCCAGCGAGGCTGTGCACGCTCATCTGCGTGCTCGCGTGCAGGGCGAGGTTCGGCACGACGCGCCGCGCGAGCCTTGCGACGCCGAGATCCTGCACGAGGATCGCGTCGACATCGATGCTGTCGAGGAAGCGCAGATAGTCCACGAGCCCATCGAGCTCCTCGTCGCGCACGATCGTATTGACGGTCACGTTGATGCGCACGCCGCGCAGATGCGCAAAGCGCACGGCCCAGCGCAGATTCTCCTCGTCGAAATTGTCCGCACTCGCCCGCGCGCCGAACTGGCTGCCGGCAAGGTACACGGCCCCCGCGCCATTCTCGACTGCCGCAATCAAGGCTTCCTTCGTTCCGGCCGGGGCGAGCAGCTCCACGCCGCGTTTCTCGTTTTCCAAAATGTTCTCCTTATTCGTCGTCGAGCAGCAAGAGCTGCTCCTCCGTGAGTCCCTCGGCGGCCTCTTCACGCGTCGGCAGAGGTGGCAGGTCCTCGAGGGAATTGAGGCCGAAACTCTGCAGGAAGGTATCCGTCGTCCCGTAGAGGATGGGGCGCCCGATGGTCTGCTTGCGCCCGTTCTCCTCGATGAAATTGAGCTCGAGCAGCTTCTGCAGGGCGCGCTCGACACGCACGCCGCGGATCTGCTCGATTTCCTGTTTCGTGATCGGCTGCTTGAATGCGATGATGGAAAGCGTCTCCATCGTCGGCGCCGAGATATGCCGGTCCGTGACCTCGCTGAGCCGCTTGACCACCGGGTAGGCCGCCGGGTTCGTGACGAGCTGCCAGCCGCCGCTGACCTTCCGGAGCGTCAGGCCGCGCCCCCCCCCGTCGAGCTCATTCTGCAGGGCGAGCAAGACCTCCTGCACATGGAATGGCTCCCATTTCAGGATCTCTGCAAGGTGTTCCGCGGGAACGGGGTCGCCGGCGGCGAACAGCACGGCCTCGAGCAGGGCCGTATCCGAAAGGCCGCCCGCCTGCTTTGCCTCGGATCCGCCGGACAGAAGCGGCTCACTTTCCAATTCCCGTTTCTTTTCTTGTTGCTGCTGCGTCTTGCTCCGCCTCCTTTTCCATGTTTTCCTTGTTCTCTCCGTTATCCTGCCGCACCATGATCACGATCTCCGCGAACGGGTGCGGCTGCCGGACTGTGATCGTCCGCAATTTCAGCAGCTCGAGCAGCGCGAGGAAGGTCGCGATCAGTTCTCCGCGCGTCCCGCTCGGGAACGCCTCGCGGAACGGCAGCACGCCGCCCGAGCGGCTGAGCTCGGACAGGAGCTTCTCCATCTGGCCCTCGATATTCCAAGTCTCCCGGTCCACGAGTGCCTTCGGTATCGTCAGTTCCTCTTTGACGACGAGCAGCGTCTGGAACGCCTCCCAGAGCGCCTTGATGGGCAGGCTGTCCGGCGGCAGATGATGCACGGGCAGCGGCATCGGGTCGCGGGCGACATAGCGCTCCTGCGTATCCTGCCGGCTGTCGAGGAGCTGCGATACGAGCCGGAACCGCCGGTATTCGAGCAGCCGGTTCACGAGCTCCTGCCGCGGATCCTCCGGCTCCTCCTCTTCATCCTCTTTCGGCGGCTTCGGCAGCATCATGCGGGATTTGATCTGCAGCAGCGTCGCCGCCATGACGAGGAACGAGCTCGCGATCTCCATGTTGAACTCCCGCATGGCGTCCAGATAATCCAGATACTGGCTCGTGAGCTCCGCCATCGGTATGTTGTAGATATCGATCTTGTTCTTCTCGATCAGATGCATCAGCAGGTCCATCGGGCCTTCGAATGCATCGAGCTTTATCGTATACTTCGCCTTTGCCATTGCGCGCCGTCAGAACAAGATGCCGGAAAACAGGCTGAGGATCTGGAAGAACAGGTGATAGATCACCGCGCGGAGCGGCACGAGGATATAGCTGAGGATCGGCGTCATGAGCATCACGACGAGGATCAGGAAGCTGTAGCGCTCAAGGCTCGCGTATTTATAGGCGAGATCCCGCGGCAGGAGCCGCACGAGCACATGCGAGCCATCGAGCGGCGGCACCGGGATCAGGTTGAAGATGGCAAAACCGATGTTGTACTCCACGATCAGCGAAAAGACGAGCAAAGTCCCCTCGCTAAGAACGCCGTGCGCGCGCAGGATCAGCAGCAGGAGCAGGAACAAGAACGCCGTGATCAGGTTGGACAGCGGGCCGGCGAGCGAAACGAGGATATCGTCGCGGGCCGGATCCTTGAAATTGCGCGGGTTGATCATGACCGGCTTTGCCCAGCCGAACTGGCAGATCAGCAGCATGATCAGGCCGATCGGATCGATATGCGCGGCAGGGTTCAGCGTCAGGCGGCCCATCATCTTCGGTGTGAAATCGCCGAAAGCGACGGCCGTGCGCGCATGCGCGTACTCATGGACCGACATCGCGATGATGAGTCCCGGTATCCCCGCAATCAGCTGCAGAATATAGTTGGTCATAGAATGTAAGCCCTCCGATACAATAATCCGATTTCCGGATCATTTCCTGTTCCGCGCCGCCATCAGAATGGCGACGATCGATTTCGCATCGATGATGCGGCCGTCCTTTGCCATCTCCACGGCCTCATCGAGCGGTACGCGGACGACATGGATGAACTCGTCGGGGTCAAGGCTCTGCTTGCCCGGCGTGAGGCCCTCCGCCGAATAGATATGGATCTTCTCGTTCGAGAAGCCGACCGTCGTCGCGATGGTCGTCATCTTCTCGATATGCTCTGCATGATAGCCCGTCTCCTCGGCGAGTTCGCGCTTCGCGCAGTCGAGCGGATCCTCGTCCGGTGCGTCGAGCTTCCCAGCGGGGATTTCGAGCGTCACGCAGCCGACCGGGTAGCGGTACTGGCGGACGAGGATGATCTTCCCATCCGGCAGGATCGGCAGGACGGCCGATGCACCCGGGTGCACGATCCATTCGCGCGTCGCCTGCTTGCCATCCGGCAGTAGAACCGTGTCCCTGCGCACATGCAGCAGCGTCCCGTCGAAAATCTTTTCGCTCTTGAGCTTTTTCTCGATCAAATCCTTGTCGTTATCGTTTACCTCAGCCATTTTCTGCTCCTTTATGATTCATCAGCGTTTACGCGGCCGGTTTTCTCCCGGCGCTTTTCCTATTTCTTCTGCCGTGCCTGCTCGCGGAAACGGGCCTTTTTCTGCTTCGCGTGCAGCACCATCTCGCGCGCGTTGTCCATCGAGGCCGTCGTCGCGTCGGCACCGGACGCCATGCGCGCGATTTCGCGCACCTGCTCGCGCTCAGAAAGCGGCCGCACGACGGTCTGCGTCGATTCCCCGCTGCTCGTCTTCGCGATGTAGAGATGCACGTCGGCCATGCAGGCGATCTGCGGCAGATGCGTGATGCAGAGCACCTGCTTGAAGCTTGCGACCATCGCGATGCGCTCGGCCACCATCTGGGCCGTGCGCCCGCCGATGCCCGTGTCGATCTCATCGAAGACCATGCTCGGCACCGAGGAATCCCGCGAGGCCGCGACGGTCTTGATCGCGAGCGCGATGCGCGAGAGCTCGCCGCCCGACGCGACACGCGCGAGGGGCTTCTCCGCCTCGCCAGGGTTCGCGGAGAAATACATCGTCACGTTGTCCTTGCCGCGCGGCGTATAGCTGTCGCGCGGCTCGATGGCGATGCGCAGGCGGGCTTTCGGCATGCCGAGCGCCATGATCTGTTCACCGATGGCAGCGCCGAGCTCCGATGCAATCTTTTTCCGCTTCTCCGTCAGCACCGCCGCACGCCGTTCCATCTCCTGCTTGGCTGCCTCGATGGCCTCGCGGAGCGCCGCGATATCGTCATCGAAATTCTCGATGTCCGCGAGCTCGCCCTGCACCTTTTCCTGATGCGCGAGGACATCAGCGACCGTCGCGCCATATTTCCGGCGCAGTTTGTCGATGGTATCCATGCGGCGCTGCAATTTATCGAGCTTCTCCGGCGAAAACTCCATCGAGTCGCCGTAATCGCGGATCTCGTAAGCTGCTTCCTGCAGGGAAATCTCCGATTCCTCGACCATCTTCCGCGCGTTCGCGAGGGAATCGTCGTACCGGGACATATCCTCGAGATCCTTCTTGATCTGCGAGAGTGCCTCGAGCACGCCGCCCCCGCCTTTCATGCCGCGGTTCAGCAGATTGTAGGATTCCTCGACATAGCCCGCGATCTTCTCGGCGTGGCTGAGCTTGCGGATCTCCGCCTCGAGCTTCTCGTCCTCCTGCGGCTGCAGCTGCGCATCCTGGATTTCCTTGTCCTGCCAGCGCAGCATATCGAGGCGCTGCGCGTACTCCCTCGACGCCTGTTCCTTTTCCTCATAGGCGCGCTTCTTCGCCTGCCAGTCATCGTAGGCCTTGCGGTAGGCGTGGAGCGCTTCGACGAGATCCGGGTCGAACTGGTCGAGCAGGCGGAACTGATTCTCTTCTTTGAGCAGGGCCAGATTCTCGTGCTGGCCGTGGATATCGACGAGGAACGCGCCGATCTGCTTCAGGATAGCCAGCGTCACATGGCAGCCGTTGACGAGCACCATGCTGCGCCCGCCGCGCGTGACCTGCCGCGTGACGATCAGCACGCCCTCGCTGTCATCGATGGCCTGCTCGTGCAGCATCTCGTGCAGGCCGAGCGCCTCATCGTCGAGCGTGAACACGGCCTCAACGCGCAGCCAGTCGCAGCCGGTGCGGATCATATCCGACGGGATGCGCGCGCCGAGGATTGCGCTGAGCGCATCGATCAGGATGGATTTCCCCGCACCGGTCTCGCCGGTCAGGATATTCAGCCCGCTGCCGAACTCGACCTGTACGTGCTCGAGCAGCGCGAAATTCCATACCGTCAGCGTCTTCAACATCCAGACATTCACCTCCGCTTTCCGTAGCCGTCATTTTCCGTTGGAAGCTTTTCCCTTGGCGAGTTCCGCCTCGCCCTCGTCGCGCATGAGCTCCTCAATGCGGCCGACGACTTCCTCCGCCGCTTCTTTCGGCTTGACGACGACGAGGATCGTATCATCGCCCGCGACCGTGCCGATGACCTCATCCCAGGACGCATGGTCGAGCACGCTCGCGACAGTGTTTGCGCCGCCCGGCAGCGTCTTGACGACGATGATGTTCTCACTGCAGTCCACGCCGGTGACCGTATCCTGAAACAGCCTCCGCACGCGCTCGCGCGTGAAGATCACGCTCTCCTTCATCGGGGCCCCGTAGCGGTAGCGTCCATCACCAATCGGGATCTTGATCAGCATGAGCTCCTTGATATCCCGCGATACCGTCGCCTGCGTGACCTCGACATGGCGTTCGCGCAGGGCGTTCGCGAGATCGTCCTGCGTCTCGATGACCTCATGCGATAGGATATCCTTGATCATGGCGTGGCGGACACTCTTCTGCGGCACCGTTTTCTGCGTCATACTCTCACCTCGGGTAAATCTTTTTCTTCTGACGGGCAGATCCTTTCATTCGTCGCTTTTCCAGAGCTTGGAGCGCAGGATCGAATAATAGTCCTTATCCTCGAATTTCACGATGCAGGCCTGCACGTCGCTTTTCTTGACGATGACCTCATCGCCCGGCAGCAGGCGGAAGCATTCCTGTCCATCGAAGCTCACGATGATGTCCTGATGGATGGCCGCGATCTCGATATGCACAACATCGTCCTGCCCGATGACGAGCGGACGGATGTTGAACGTATGCGCGCAGATTGGCGTCAGCACAAGCGCCTTGATGTTCGGGTTCATGATTGGGCCGCCGGCGGACATCGAATACGCGGTCGAGCCGGTCGGCGACGAGACGATCAGGCCGTCGGCCTTGTAGTCGATGAGATGCGTGTCGTTGATGGTGAGCCCGAGGCTCAGCATGCGCGCGACGCCGCCCTTCGTCACGACGACGTCGTTGATTGCATGCCCGAGGAATTTCTCCTTGCCCTGCGATTTCAGATAACCTGCCAGCATCAGGCGGCGGTCGATATGATAGTCGCCCTCCAGGAGCTTCTGCAATTTCCGCTCGAGCTCATCGGGCTCGATATCGGCCATGAAGCCGAGCGTCCCGATGTTGACGCCGCAGACCGGCACCTCCATCGCGCCGTAACGGCGGCAGACGCCGAGCAGCGTCCCGTCGCCGCCGAGGCTCAGCGCAATGTCCGCGCGCACCTGCTCGATATTCGGCACGCCGTATTCCTCCATGCCGAAGAAGCGGGATTCATCGACCGGCAGCATGAGCTCGACATCTTTATCCTCGTAGAACTGAAATATGCGTTTCAGGACCTTCGCCGAATCCGGCTTCGATACATTTGGAAAAACAGCGATCTTCAGCAAAGCTTTTCCCCCTCAATATTCAATGATCGAGGTCGGCATGCGCCTCGCGCACGACCTCGCGGATCTTGTCCTCGGTCACGACATCCTCTGTTTCCGGCACTTTCGACAGGTCGATCAGGTACTCGATATTGCCCTCTGGGCCTTTGACCGGCGAGTACGTCAGCGCGGCAGGTACGAAGCCGAGCGAGCGCGCGAAAATGGTCACGCGGTCGATGACTTCCTCATGGATGCGCGGGTCGCGCACGACGCCCTTCTTGCCGACATTCTCACGGCCGGCCTCGAACTGCGGCTTGATCAGCGCGAGCACTTCGCCGTCCGCCTTGAGCAGGGTATAGGCGACCGGCAGGACCTTCTCGAGCGAGATGAACGCAACGTCGATTGACGCGAAATCCAGCGGCTCACCGATATCCTCCGGCGTGACGTTCCGGATGTTCGTGCGTTCCATATTGACGACGCGGTCATCCGTGCGGAGTTTCCAGGCGAGCTGCCCATAGCCGACATCGATGGCGTAGACCCGGACTGCCCCGTTCTGCAGCATGCAGTCCGTGAAGCCGCCGGTCGACGCGCCGATGTCTGCGGCGGTCTTTCCCGTGAGCGTCACGCCGAATTCCTTGATTGCCTTCTCGAGCTTCAGCCCGCCGCGGCTCACGTATGGCAGGTCGTGGCCGAGCAGCCGGATTTCGGCGTCCTCTTTGACATTCGCGCCAGCCTTGTCGATCTTCTGCCCGTTGACGAGCACCTCCCCGGCCATGATGCGGCGTTTCGCGCGCTCGCGGCTTGCGGCATAACCCTTCTCGACGAGCAATGCGTCGAGGCGTACTTTCTTGACTTTCTTCTTTTCCGGATTTTCCATCGTCTATCCCTTCACCGTCTCCCAAGTCTCCGCAATGCGCCCGCACATCTTCTCTGGCGTCAGCCCGACGAGCTCGAGCAGTTCGTCATGCGTTCCCTGCTCGATGAACTGGTCGGGAATGCCGAAGCGCAACAGCTGGACCGTCTGGCCCTCATCCGCGAGAAGCTCGGCGACGCCGGCGCCGAAGCCGCCGATCAGAGCGTTTTCCTCCATCGTCACGAGCAGCTTTTTCGAGTTTGCCTCGCGCAGCACGCAGGTGCGGTCCATCGGCTTCACGAAACGCATGTTGATGACCGTGCAGGAAATCTGCTTTTCCTCGAGCAGCTCTGCCGTCTGCACGGCCTTAGCGACCATGCTGCCGACCGCGAGCAAGGCGACATCCGTTCCCTCGCGCAGGGTCTCTGCCTCGCCGACGGGAATCTCGTGCAGCGGCTCTGAGCGGTCGACGCCGAGCCCCGCGCCGCGCGGATAGCGCACCGCCGCCGGGCTGTCCATCTTCACAGCCGTATAGAGCATGTGGCGAAGCTCATCCTCATCTTTCGGCACGAAAATGGTCATATGCGGCATCATGCGCAGGTAGGAGAGGTCGAACACGCCGTGATGCGTCGGCCCGTCCTCGCCGACGAGGCCGGCGCGGTCGAGGCACAGCGTCACGGGGAGCTGCTGCAGGCAGACATCGTGCATGAGCTGGTCGAACGCGCGCTGCGCGAACGTCGAGTAGATGGCCGCAACCGGGTGGCAGCCATCGGCCGCCATGCCGGCAGCCATCGTCACGGCGTGCTCCTCCGCGATGCCGACATCGAAATACCGCTTCGGGTATTTCTCCTTGAACGCGCGGAGGCCCGTACCGTCTGGCATCGCCGCCGTGATGGCGACGAGCTTCGGGTCGCGCTCGGCGAGCTCGAGCATCGTCTTGCTGAACACCGAGGTATAGGATGGCGGGCAGGATTTCTTCTTGCATTCGCCGGTCGCCGGGTCGAATTTGCCGATGCCATGGAATTTCCCCGGGTATTTCTCCGCTGGCGGATACCCCTTGCCCTTTTTCGTGTGGACATGGATCAGGATTGGGCCGTGCATCTCGCGTACGCGGCTGAACACCTCGCAGAGCAGCCCGATATCGTGCCCGTCGAGCGGCCCGACATAGTGGAACCCGGCTTCTTCGAACACTTCGCCCGGCACGAGCGCGGAGCGCACGCTGTCCTTGATGACCGAGACCGTCTTGAGCATCCTGCCGCCGACATGCGGGATCCTCTCGAGGAAATCATGCACATCCTGCTTTGCGCGCTCGTATTGCGGTGCGAGCCGCATGCGCGAGAGGTATTCGCTCATCGCGCCGACATTCTTGTCGATGGACATCTCGTTGTCGTTGAGGATCACGATGAGGTCTTTGCCGAGCTGCCCCGCCTCATTGATGGCCTCGAACGATTCACCGCCGGTCATCGCGCCGTCGCCGATGACGGCGATGACCTTATTCGTGCGGCCCATGAGGTCACGCGAAATCGCCATGCCGAGCGCGGCGGAAATCGACGTCGAGGCATGGCCGACACCGAACGCGTCATATCTGGACTCGAACCGGTTCGGGAACCCTGTGATGCCGCCCTTCTGGCGAAGCGTCGGGAACGCATCGCGCCGCCCCGTCAGGATCTTATGCGCATAGGCCTGATGCCCGACGTCCCAGACGAGCTTGTCCTCTGGGAAATGGAACACCCGGTACAGCGCGAGCGTGAGTTCCACCGTGCCGAGGCTCGGCGCCAGGTGCCCGCCGTTCTTTGAGACCGTCTCGAGGATATAGCTCCGGAGTTCTGCTGCCAGAGTCTCGAGCTGCGGCAGGGAAAATTTCTTGATATCCTCCGGGCCTTGCATCTGGTCTAGCAATTCATACATCATACGGCACTCCCAATCAATGATTCCGTTTCACGAGATACGCGAGCAGATCGCGCAGGAAATCCGCTTCTGCTCCAAACGCGCGCAAGGATTCTTCGCCCTTGCGCACCGCGTCGTCCGCGAGCTTCTTCGCCTCGTCGAGCGAGGTCAGCGTGACATAGGTCGACTTCTCATTGCGGATATCGCTGCCGACCGGCTTGCCGATAACCTTCTCATCGCCGACGACATCGAGGATATCGTCCGTGATCTGGAACGCGAGGCCGAATGCCTCCGCGTAATCCGTCAGCGCCGCGAGCTGTTCCTCCGACGCGTTGCCAAGCTCCGCGCCGCTGCGGATTGCCGCGCGGAACAGCGCGCCCGTCTTCCCCATGTGCATCTGGCGCAGCAGTTCCATCGGGATATGCTTGCCCTCAGATTCGAGGTCGATGGCCTGCCCGCCGACCATGCCGTTCGGGCCGGCACCGACGCTCATCTCGCGGACGACGGCCAGCTTTTTCTCCGCTGGGACATCTTCGCGCAGCATGACCTCGAAAGCGAGCGTCAGCAATGCGTCGCCGGCCAGCGTCGCCATGCCTGCGCCGTAGACCTTGTGGTTCGTCGACTTGCCGCGGCGGTAATCGTCGTTGTCCATCGCCGGCAGGTCATCGTGGATCAGGGAATAGGTATGGATCATCTCGATGGCGCAGGCCGAGTGTAGGAACTTCGTCCCATCGGCACCGACCGCATCGGCCGCCGCCATCAGGAGAATCGGGCGCAGCCGCTTGCCGCCCGCCATCAGGCTGTATTTCATCGACGCAGCGAGCGTCGCGTCGAGCGCGTGCTCCTCATCGAGCTCCGTGACAAGCTGCTTTTCGACGAGCGCACGGCGCTCCTCCCAGCGTTTCTTCATATCCATGCTTTTACTCTCCCTCTATGGTCAGCGGCTCCGTCTCCGCCTTCCCGTTCTTCTCTTTCACGAGCAGATCCATTGCCTGCTCCGCGCGCGTCAGATCCTTCAGGCAGCGCTCCGAAAGCTTCACGCCCTCCGAATAATTCGCCATCAGGTCCTTCAGCGTCGTATCCCCGGACTCCATCGTCTGCACGATGGACTCAAGTTTCTCAAGCGATTCTTCAAAGCTCAGCTGTTTTCTCGCCGGCATGGCTCTCATCCTCTCTTTCTCCCGCTATGGCCTTATCTTGCGACAGCGGAAACGCGCCCGTCCTTCAGCGTCAGTGTCAGCTCGTCGCCAGGCTGTACCTGCCTGACGCTCGTGACCGGTTCGCCCTGCTTCTCCACGATGCTGTAGCCGCGCCGCAGGACATGCACCGGGCTCAGGATCTCGAGCTTGCCCATCGCCGTGTCGAGCGCCTGCCTTTTCTTGTCCAGAGATTTCTGGCAGAGCTCGAGCAGCCGCGCCTGCGCACGGTCAAGCCGCTGCTTGCGGTCGGCGAGCAGGAGCTGCGGGCGGCTGAGTGCCGTCGACTGCAGCAGTCCCTCGACGCGCAGGCGCCGGGTCTCTACCTCCCGCCGCGCGAGCGTCCCGAGCCTTGCCCGCAGGCTCATTACGTAACGCAGGAGCTCCTGCCGGTCCGGTACGGCGAACTCGGCCGCCTGCGACGGTGTCGCCGCGCGCACATCCGCCGCAAAATCCGCGAGCGTGAAGTCCGTCTCATGTCCGACCGCCGAGATCACGGGCAGCGCGGAATCGTAGATCGCGCGGACGACAACCTCCTCATTGAACGACCAGAGATCCTCCATCGAACCGCCGCCGCGCCCGACAATCAGCACGTCGACCGGATATTTCTCGTTGAAGAAGCGGATGCCTTCCGCGACTTCTGCGGCCGACTCCTCGCCCTGCACCTTCACGGGGTACAGGACGAGCTCAACGGACGGCCAGCGCCGCTTCGAGACATGGTAGATATCGCGGAGCACGGCGCCTGCCAGCGAGGTCACGACGCCGATCTTCTTCGGGAATTTCGGCAGCGGCTTCTTGTGTGCCGCGTCGAAAAGCCCCTCCGCCGCGAGTTTCTGCTTCAGCTGCTCGAAGGCGATGGCGAGGCTCCCCGCCCCCTCCGGCTGCAGATTCTCGGCGTAGAGCTGATAGACGCCGTCCCGCTCATAGACGGCGATGCGTCCTTCCGCGACGACCTGCATGCCGTTTTCCGGCAGGAAGCGCAGGCGCGAGGCATAGCTTCGGAACATCACGCATTTCAGCGCGGATTTCGCGTCCTTCAGCGTGAAATAGCAATGGCCAGACGGATAGCGCTTGAAATTCGACACCTCGCCGCGCACGAGGAGGTGCTGCAGCACGGTTTCCCGCGCGAACAGCCCCTTGATGTACGCTGTCAGCGAACTGACGCTGTGGACATTCATAGGCTTGCCCCCGATTCACAGAAAAACGACGAAAAAGCCAGACGCAGTCTGGCTTTTGTCAAACAAAATCACCCAAGCTTCACCATCGCGCCGAGGATCCCGTTGACATAGCGTTTGGAATCATCGGTACCATATCGTTTGGCAAGCTCCACTGCTTCATTGATTGCAATACCGGCGTCGAGCTTTTCCGGAGAATAGAAGATTTCCCAGGCCGCGATCCGGCAGATATTGCGGTCCACCGGTGCCATGCGGCTGACTTTCCAGTCTTTCGAGCTGTGCGCGATGCGCTCGTCGATCTCGTCACGGTGTTCGAGCGTGCCGTGCACGAGCTGCTCGAGATATTCCCGGCTCCGCTTCGACATCTTCTCCCCGACATCGAGTGCGGTGTCGACCGCGAGCGTCTCCGTCATCTCCTGTTTCTCCGGGCTTTCCGCCGGATTCAGATCCAGCTGGAACAGCGCCTGCAGCGCCGCCTCTCTTGCTTGTCTACGACTCATGCTTGTTTCCTTTCTTGTCATCTGATTGGACAGGAACATCTCACGAAGATGGGATGTTCTTGCCTGCAGTCAGGGTGTACGGATCATGATCTCTCTTGTATCTCTTATTCTCAAAAATCTCTATATCTGTTTCTTCTTGCTTCTGCTGACCTCAACGGCGGTTCTGCCAGCGGAACAGCAGTTCGTCGATCCTTTCGGCGAGATGCATCTCGCCGCGGTCGATGCGGCTGCCGATTGCCCAGCCTATGCCGCAGCATGCCGCGACAAACAGCACATGCCAGAAGCCGAAGAGCAGGATGGCGAGGCCCAGCAGCAGGCCGATGGCGGCTCCTGCCGTCCGGCCCGGGTGCTCCTGCAGGCAATGCTTCAAGAACTGCACCATGGTTTCCTTCATTCCCGGCACACCTCTTTCAGACCACGCGCGTTGTGCGGACCGGCTGCGCGTCCGTAATATCGGTCACGCGGATTGCGATCGGCACATCCGTCAGGTCGAGGGAACGCTGCAAAGCGTCCGCGACCTTCTGCTCGAGCTCCTGCTGCAGGGCGGGGACTTTGGCCTCCCGGCCGACGGTCAGGAACAGGGAAAGCTCGAGCTGCTCGAGCTGCTCCCCGGTCTTCTTGCCTTTCCGCCGCCGGACCTCCGCTTTCACCTTGACGTCGCGGACCGCACGCACCTCGCGCACCGTGCGGGCAGTGAGATCGCGCACCGCCTCGAGGGCCACCTCGCAGGAACCCGTCTCGCTGCGCACGACGAGGAATTCGCCGCGGCGCGAGAATTCGTCCTCGTCCTCGCGGTGCACCGAGACGCCGAGCAGATGCACGGACAGGAGCAGCACAGCCGCCGCGGCGAGCACGCCTTCCTTGCGGTCAAGTGCATAGAGCAGCTCGTTCTGCCATACCGCATCCGGCATCGTGCCGAGGGATACGGCGAGCCACAGGGCAGACAGCGCGAGCAGCAGCAGGGCGGCCAGGAACAGCAGAACGCGGTTAATCATCCCCATGTTTCTGCTCCTCTCCCGGCTTAGTGGACACGGACTTCTTCTACCTTCTCCGGCTCAGGGAAACCGACGCCCTGAACGTGGATATTGACCTCGACGACGGTAAGGCCCGTCATCGTCTCGATAGCCTGCTTGACGTTCTCCTGCACGGCGAGCGCGAGATCCGGGATGCGGACGCCGTATTTCACGATCAGGAACAGGTCAACCGCCGCCTCTTTCTCGCCGACCTCAACCTTGACGCCCTTCGAGAAGTTCTTGCGGCCGAGCATCTCCGCGACACCGCTGACGATGCCGCCGCTCATGCCGGCAACGCCGTCGATCTCCGTTGCCGCGAGACCAGCGATGATGCTGACGACCTCATCCGCGATGCGGATGGAACCGAGTTTCGAATCCTTTTCCACGATTTCCTTACCTTCCTTTTCCATGACGAATTCCTCCTTATGCTTGAAACGTGCGGGGATGCTTGCCCCGCCGGAGCTCTGCTTACAGCTGTATAAATATACAGCTGTTTTACCTTAAGGATTCTAGCCATGCTCTGGAATTTCCTGCTTTTCCGCGGAAAATCCAGAAAAAATTCTGCAGACAGATAAAAATGCGTTCTTCCCCTTCATGGAGAAAATGCCGTGCCATACCCTTGGGCACAGCACGGCACGAAAATATCTCTAGGTTAAGCGCGCTCGATGTAATCGCCCGTACGCGTATCGATGCGGAGCGTATCGCCCTCGTTGACGAACAGAGGAACCTGCAGGACGTAACCCGTCTCAACCGTCGCGTTCTTCTTTGCGCCCGTTGCCGTGTTGCCCTTGACGGACGGCTCGCACTCAACGACCTTGAGGTTGACGGAATTCGGCAGGCTGATGCCGATGATGCGGCCCTTGAAGCTCTGAACCTGAACCTCCATGTTCTCCATGAGGAAGTGCAGCGCGTCACCGAGCGTCTCCTTGTTGATCTCGATCTGCTCGTACGTCTCCATATCCATGAACGTGTACATGCCATCGGTCTCATAGAGATACTGCATCGTGCGCGTATCGATATGTGCCGCCGGCATCTTCTCGTTCGGGTTGAACGTGCGCTCAACGACCGCACCCGTCTCGACGTTCTTGATCTTCGTGCGGACGAATGCAGCGCCCTTGCCCGGCTTTACATGCTGGAACTCAACGATCTGCCATACGCCGCCATCAATCTCAATCGTAAGACCCGTGCGGAAATCCGTGCTGTTAATCATCTGAATATGCCCTCCAATAATTCTGGCTTCTGCCCTGTGTTTCCGATTTTGCCCTTCCGGGCACAAACACGCTTCTATCTATTATAATGCATTCAGCCGTGAATCTCAATAAGATTTTTCTGTGATTTTGTCAGCCGCTCGCTGCCGGCGTCCGTGACGAGCACCGTATCCTCGATGCGCAGGCCGCCCCATCCCGGGATATAGACGCCCGGCTCATCGGTGATCAGCATGCCGGGCACGAGGCTCTCGCAGGTGCTCGACGGGGAAAGCCGCGGTTCCTCATGGATCTCGAGGCCGAGGCTGTGCCCGAGCCCGTGGCCGAAATAGGTGTCGAGGCCGTAGCGCTTGAGATTTTCACGGGAGTGCGCGTCGATCTCCCGGCCAGATTTCCCAGGGCCGATATCCGCGAGCACCTTCTCCTGCGTGTCGAGCACCGCATGGTAGACCTCGCGCTGCCGCTCGTCCGCCTGCCCCATCACGACCGTGCGCGTGATGTCGGAGCAGTAGCCCTTGTATTTCGCGCCGAAATCCATCGTGACGAAATCGCCGGCCTCGAGCTTCTTGTCCGTCGCGGTGCCGTGCGGCATGCTGCCGCGCAGGCCGGACGCCACGATCGTGTCGAACGACGGCTTCTCGCTGCCCTGCTCGCGCATGACCTGCTCAAGACGTGCGGCGGCCTCGATCTCCGTCATGCCGATCTTCAGGAACGAGCACACGTCTTCAAATGCCGCGTCCGCGATGCGGCAGGCCTCGCGGATAAAGCGGATCTCCTCCTCGTCTTTGACCTGGCGCAGATGGTCGAGGTTGACCGAGGTCTCAAAGCGCACGGCAGAACCGAGCAGCTTCTTCATGACGCGGTAGTGGTTGAAGCTCAATACGCTTCCCTCAAAGCCGATATTCCGGACGCCGAGCTCGCGGATGAGCTCGGCCGTGCGCGTCCAAAGGCCCTTTTTCTGCTCGATGATCTCGTAATCCGGCGCCTGTGCCGCCGCCTGCTCGGTATAGCGGTTATCCGTCACGAGGCAGGCCTTGTCCTTCGTCACGACCAAGGTCGTATCGTCGCCGCGGAACCCGCTGAAATAATGCAGGTTGACATATTTCGTCACAAGAATGGCGTCGGTCCCGCTTTCGTCCATCAGGGCGCGCAGAGCCGCCAAACGATTTTTGATCATAGTACGTTTCCGCTTCCTTATCGATTATTCTTCTGTATGCTGGATCTTGTAGATGATGGCCTCGAGCGCTGCGAGATAGCTCTCGACATTGCCGAGCCCGCAGATCTGGCCCATCGCGACCGGCGCGAGCACCGACGTATGCCGGAAGGCCTCCCGCTTATGGATGTTCGAGATATGCACCTCGATGACCGGCACATCGATGGCCGCGATTGCATCGCGGATTGCGATGCTGTAATGCGTGTAGGCGCCGGCATTGAAGATGATGTAGTCATAGGCGTGATTGGCCTGCTGGATCCGGTCGACGAGCGCGCCCTCGTGGTTCGACTGATAGCAGTCGACCGCAATGCCCGCCTCCTTGCCGCGCGCGATCAGGATGTCCTCGATATCCTTTAGCGTCGTATGCCCGTAGATCTCCGGCTCGCGCGTGCCGAGCATGTTGAGATTCGGCCCGTTGAGCACGAGTACCTTATGCATTCTTCCTACCCCCTCAGTAACGGATCTTGAAGCCGCTTTCGTCCGTCACGAGCGGCCGGTCCTCGAGTGAAAAAGTCTTGACGCGGATGAAGAAATTCCCCTTGCGGATTGCATTGGAAAGCGCGTCGATCTGAGCCTGCGTGCCCTGCAGCTCCATCGTGACCGAGCCGTCTTCCATGTTCCGCACCCAGCCGGTGACGCCGAGCTCGATGGCGTGCTGCTGCACGAACATGCGAAAGCCGACCCCCTGCACACGGCCTGTCGCCGTGCCGAAATAGCGGATGAGATTTTCTGCCATTGTCCTCACCTATTTTCCTCTCTGCTGAACCTTTATCTCGCTGTCGCGCCGCAGGATCGTATACGGCGCGACCGGCTTTTCCATGCGGATGTAGAGGATCTGCTGCGGATGTGGCGCGACCGCGATCGGCTGCTTTTCCTCGTCGAGCATATCCGCAAGCGTCTGCCGGAACCCGGCGCCCGTCGGAGGGAATACCTCGATCTCCTGGCCGAGCTTCATGTTGTTGCGCTGCTCGACGAGCGCATAGCCGGACGACGCATCGTACTCACGCACGAGACCGACGAAATCGGACGTCTGCACATAGGATGAGGTCCCATACAGCTGGTCTTTTTCGTCTGGCTGATGAAAGACAAAACCCGTCGTATAGGGGCGGTGCGAG
>Ga0310695_10004456_pt1 | contig 25800 bp, 21 predicted proteins | sample RumenRJG_04DNA_FD_203882 | JGI IMG/M metagenome (GOLD analysis project Ga0310695, IMG submission 203882) | Bovine rumen microbial communities from Lethbridge, Alberta, Canada - RJG_04 (v2) (version 2) | ecosystem: Host-associated > Mammals > Digestive system > Stomach > Rumen | place: Canada...
GGCATTAATAACAAGATCAAGGTCATGAAACGAAATGCCTATGGATTTCGAGATGAACGGTATTTCAAGCTAAGACTTTACGCCCTTCATGATTGCCGTATCACTCGAAATGTCGGATGAACCAATTATTTGCTTTAAAATACGGAACTTTGACCCCATGAGTAAACAATACCTTACTAAAAAATTACTTTTGTTAGAAATTTATTAGAATAACAACCATTTTGCCAGTAACTAAGGAAAAATGGCTAATGAACGCAGAACAAAAAAAGTCAACCGCTTAGAAAAGTAGAATAATTCTAAACGGTTGGCTTACATCAGATAAAATATGAATGACCAGAAAAAACGATCAGCTTTATTCAAGATCCAGCTCCACGGGACAGTGGTCGGAACCGAATATATCCGTATGGATAGCTGCGCCTTTCAGTCGTGTGCGCAGCCGGTCGGAGATCAAGAAGTAGTCGATTCGCCAGCCTGCGTTTTTTTCTCTCGCCCTGAAACGGTATGACCACCAGCTGTAGGTGACCTCATCCGGATGGAGCAAACGAAAAGTGTCGGTGAAGCCACTGCTGAGCAACTGCGTCATTCGCTCTCGTTCCTCATCGGTAAAACCGGCATTGCGACGGTTGGTCTTGGGGTTTTTAATATCTATCTCTTCGTGGGCAACATTCATGTCGCCACAGACGACAACCGGCTTCTTCTTGTCCAACTGATGGAGGTAAGCCTGGAAGTCATCCTCCCAGTGCATACGATAATCAAGTCTGCGCAACTGGTCCTGAGAGTTTGGCGTATATACAGTCACGAGATAAAAGTCGGGATACTCAAGGGTGATGACGCGTCCTTCCTTGTCGTGTTCCTCAATGCCGATCCCCTTGCTGACGCTCAGTGGGTGATGGCGCGTGAAGATAGCCGTACCGCTATAGCCTTTCTTCTCGGCATAATTCCAATAACTCTCGTAGCCGTCGAAAGAGATATCGAGCTGTCCTTCCTGCATCTTTGTCTCCTGAAGACAGAAGAAGTCAGCATCAAGTTTGGCAAAGCTTTCTTTGAAATCCTTGCCTACGCAGGCGCGAAGCCCGTTTACATTCCAGGATATGAATTTCATAAAACAATGGATTATGGGGGTATTCTCTATGGGGCAAGAAGTGCAGGAGAAGTCTTCCCCACACTTCAGCCTGTATCATATTCTCTTCGACTCTCCTCTCAACAGGTTCATAAACTCCTCACGCGTCTTTGCCTGATTGAACGCACCACTGAAGGCACTTGTCGTGGTGATGGCATTCTGTTTCTCCACACCACGCATCTGCATACACATGTGCTTGGCCTCAACAACGACCATCACCCCCATAGGCTTCAGCGTATCCTGAATGCACTCCATCACCTGCTTGGTCATGCGTTCCTGCACTTGCAGCCGATGACTGAAGATGTCCACCACACGGGCAATCTTGCTCAGGCCGGTGATATAGCCATTGGGAATATAAGCCACATGCGCCTTGCCATAGAACGGCAGCATGTGGTGCTCGCACATCGAGAAGAAATCAATGTCTTTCACGATGACCATCTGATTATAGTCCTCTTTGAAGAGGGCAGCATTGAGCACGGCATGAGGATCCTGAGAATATCCGCGTGTAAGGATCTGCATGGCCTTCGCCACACGCATGGGTGTCTTCTGTAGGCCCTCACGGGTGGGGTCCTCACCCAAGAGGGTGAGTATTTCTTTATAGTGTGCGGCCAAGTCATCAAGGCCGTTTCTGAATTCTGTTTCTGGATTCATATATAAAATAAGGTACAGTCTTCCGATGACCAGCGAGGTCATGGAAGACGGAGACATTAATATTGAACGGTGATTTTCCCTCTGAGTATGGTTGCGGAATTAAAGCCCATAGCTTTGATTTTGTGCAGCATACGATTGGCTTCCTCATAGGTACGGAAATTTCCAACGCGGCATTTCCAGGAGGGAGAATAGAAATGCACGTAAACAGGCTGATCGGGAAACTTCATTTTAATCTTGTTTCCAATATCCTGAGCCCTTTGTCGGTCTTGCCGTGAATTGCCGCCGCTATAGACCTGAATGCGATAGCCCGTAATTTTCCGGCTGCCCCGCATCACCTTTTTGCGCATGTTGACGGTTTCTACATTCTCCTTCTCTTTAGTCTCGTTGCGCTCTCTGTTAGCAGCATGCAGCTCGGCTGCCCTGCGTTCGTCGGCCAGCCGTTTCTCCTCGGCCTCCCGTTTCTCCTCGGCCGCGCGTTTCTCTTCAGCCGTGCGTTTCTCTTCAGCAGCTCTCTGCTCTTCGGCAGCGCGTTGCGCTTCGGCGGCCTTTTTAAGGCTGTCGTTCCGTTGCACTTGAGCCGTACGATCGTGTTGTCGTTGCGGCTCAGCCTTCTTGGTGGTCACGGCAGATTCGGGCAAGGCGGGCTTTCGTCCGGCGTTTGTGGTCTGTCTTTCTACGGTTTTCTTGCTATCAATCGTTTCGACCTTTTTCCGCGGAACGCTGTTCATTACTGAGGCTTTACCGTTCACGAGCTTGTCAATTTCCGAACTTTGTTCTACAGTCACACTACCCTTGCCCGTCTTCTGATGGAGATGTTCGGTAAATGTCTGAGCCTTTAGACTGACAGAACAAAAGGTAACGAGCAATGCAATGACGATTTTCCTCATTCTTTTAATGGTTATTTCCCATCCGGCAGTCTCCCTCCCGCAAAAGAGGAAGGGAGACGCTGTGAATGGGTAATTTTACTGGTGTGAAGACCATCCTCGGTGAGGGTGGCTCAAAAAGAAAAGAATATTACTTCTTCCAAGCATCGATGATGCCCTTGAAATCGTTGGCCTTCAAAGAAGCGCCACCGATCAGACCACCGTCGATGTCGGGCTTTGCAAAGAGCTCAGGAGCATTGCTGGGCTTGCAGCTGCCGCCATAGAGGATGGTTGTGTCCTGAGCAGCCTCTTCACCGTACTTCTCAGCAACGATGTTGCGGATGTAGGCCAGCATTTCCTCTGCCTGATCAGCCGTAGCCGTCTTACCGGTGCCAATAGCCCAAATAGGCTCATAGGCCAACACGATGTTCTTCCACTCCTCGGCAGAAAGATGGAACACGCTGCCTTCGAGCTCAGCCTTCACAACTTCGTTCTGCTTGTTGGCCTCGCGCTCTTCCAGTGTCTCACCGCAGCAGAAAATCACCTTCAAGCCATTGGCCAGGGCCAGATCCACCTTTGCCTTGAGAATCTCAGGAGTCTCGTTGTAATACTGGCGACGCTCTGAGTGGCCAAGAATGACATACTGTGCACCGGTGCTTTTCACCATAGCGGCGGAAACTTCACCTGTATAGGCACCCTTCTCCTTGTCGGCACAGTTCTCTGCACCCAAGGCTACGACATTCTGATCCAGCACCTCAGCCACCTTTGCCAAGTGGATGAACGGAGTGCAGATGATGACGCCGCAATTGGGCTTGTCGGCTGCCAGTACGTCGTTGATTTCCTTTGCCAAAGCAACACCTTCCTGCAGGTTCTCATTCATTTTCCAGTTGCCTGCTACAATTTTCTTTCTCATTTTACTTTTGTTTTTAAATGATTGAATATTGAGTTCTGATTCTAATTTCTTTATTTTATTGATTTGTTTCTCCTGTGCCGACCTCACTTTTGCCGACCAGGCCCACAACCTGTCGGCAAGGGTCAGGAGTGCGAGCGGCAGTACAAACCACAGCAGCACCATCGCGACCTTGTGAGGCATGGGATCGGTGGCCATCCGGCCTACCACCGACTGGGCGATAGGTTTATTCAACTGCTCCACGGGCAAATCGTTGTGGCTCCACTTGCCAATGATGGTTCCGTCCTTGAGCAACAGGAGTCCGGGATTGCTGCGGATGATGGTTTTCAGTGTCGTCCCGTCTGTCAGGCAGAAGGGGTACTCTGCTCCCGTGAGGTCTTGCCAGCGGCTGATGGCCTTCCTGTCACTGGCCGTCAGACAGTAGAACGGCACGTGGTTGTCCTGGGCGTACTCATAAACATTGTCGATGTTGCCGAAGTTGCTGTCATCGGCATCCGATAGATTAGGCGAGATGAGCAGAAAAGTATAGCCCTTGTGGCCTAATACCTGCTGCGTGATGTCCTCGCCATCGAGTTCGATGTTGAAATCGTGAATGGGCGGCACATAGCCCGCCTGGGTCTGCACGGTCTTTGAATCAACAAACGTCCACGTAGAATCGGGATAATTCTCCAGGGAGAATTCCTTTCTGACTCCATTCTTCTCTAAGATGAAGGTCGTCTCAAATTTCGGTTGAGGTGCTCCGGGAGGTATCTCCATCCCCTTCCTGATATTCGCGCCGATATGATAGGAACGGAAGTCAAAGGGGGGCAATTTGTAAAGGCTCCATCCACTTGAGGCGAGGATGAAGAGAATAGTGTAGTTGACGACGATCCACTGATTGCTTTTGCCCACGAAGCGGGGCATTCTCAGCGGTGCCCATGCCGTGCAGAGGCTCATTGCCAACAGAGCGATGTTCTTCATCAGCGTCTGGGCGTTGGTGAGATGGACGGCATCACCAAAACAGCCACAATCCTTTACAGGATTGGCAATCACGAGCCAAACCGTGACAAGTGTCATAAAGCCCATGAAGGCCAAAGTCAACCGCGTGACCAGGCGCCGGCGGATGGCAAAGAGCAGGAATACGCCCAAGCAGAACTCGAGCGACGACAGGCTGATCGACCCCGCGAGTTCCACCCAAGCCGGTATATAGTCCTGCAGGTGAAGGGCTGTCAGATAATCGTGTATCTTATACTGCGTGCCGAGCGGATCGATGGCCTTCACATAGCCCGAGAAGATGAATGTCAAGGCCATCAGCAACCGGCTGGCATTCACCACAATGCCAAACACTTTGCTGGCCTTTACACGAGCCCAAAGCGAAGACTCCCTAAGAGTGCCGACTACGTTTTCACCGTCCTTCATTCGCCTTCTTTCCCTAACCGAATCGCACCAAACACGGCATAGTTGATGATGTCCATATAGTTGGCACCAATGCCTTCCGATACCAACGCCTGTTCATGGATATCCTCCAACTCTTTCACGCGCTCTATTTTTGTAAGAATGAAATCGGTATAGCTCTCCACGCGCATGTCGCGCCAGGCTTCCCCGTAGTCATTGTTCTTCTTGGTCATGAGTTCGAAGGCCTGCTTGGCATATCGCGAATATAAAGCCAAGGCCTCGTCGGGGGTCATATCAACAGTGTCAGAGAAGCCTTTCTCCAACTGGATAAGTCCCACGAGCCCATAGTTGATCAGGGCGATGAACTCCGGGCGAATGCCTTCGCCCACGAGCGACTTACCCGTTGTCTCTAAAGTACGGATTCGCCGTGCCTTGATCAAGAGCTGGTCGGTGAGCGACGACGGTCTGAGCAACCGCCACGACGCTCCATAGTCGTGGAGCTTCTTGGCAAAGAGCTCCCGGCACTCGTCCATCACGCTTTTAAACTCCTGATTGGTAATATTCAAATCAGCCACTTTACGGTTATCTTCTTTAGGGTTTGCAACTTGCTTCACGCTTCTATAACTATAACGTTATTTACGGGCTTGTGGTAGGAGATGCGGCGTCCCGCCGCATGACTTACACGGCGGGGACGACGTGTCTCCTACTTGTCAGCTGCAAAGTTACGAAAAAGAAAAGAGATAGCGCATGATTTATTGCTTTTTTTGATTTCTTCAAGATTGTAGGCACGGCGGCGGATAGGACTTGCCGACTGCCTTCTACGGCAAAGTTGTCGACAATATAGATCATCCACATGCGGCAACCGTGTGGCGAATGCCATGCAACCGTGTGGCGAACGCCATGCAACCGTGTGGTGAATGCCATGCAACCGTGAGGCGAACGCCATGCAACCGTGTGGCGAATGCCGCAATTTGTCTACAGATGATGCGAGAGAGATACATGCCCACGGTATAAGAAATAAATGATATCTATGAAGGCATAGGGAAAGAAAAAAGGCAAGAGCTGAAACCTCAGCACCTGCCTTTTTGCTGCTTTGTCGGGATGACAAGACTCGAACTTGCGACCTCACGCCCCCCAGACGCGTGCGCTACCAACTGCGCTACATCCCGTAAGCGAGTGCAAAGGTATACACATTTTTGGTAACCACCAAATTTTACGCCGACTTTTTTATCCCCGACTTGCATTTTTCTCTATTTTACGGTTCTGAAAAGGGTTTCCGATAGGTTTTCCCGCCGACTTTTATCGGTAAGCGTCCACAACACGAGGTCCAAATACGCCCCAAAAGAATCATCTAACCAAGAAAATTGATGAAGATTAAGACCAAATAATTTTGTCGTTCGCCTATTTTTGTTATTTTTGCAAAACGAACATGTTCTCTTTTCATTTGTAATTATTTTATGCTTCAATATACCATCAAAGCCCCCAGCCGGCTACGTGCCAACATAGCACTGCCGCCATCGAAGAGTATTAGCAACAGGGCACTCATCCTGCAGGCGCTGTCGGGGAGCGCAGCTTTCCCCGAAAACATCTCCGACTGCGACGACACGAAGGTCATGCTCCAGGCTTTGGAGCTGATGCCCCGTGTGATCGACGTGGGAGCGGGCGGCACGGCGATGCGTTTTCTCACGGCCTACCTCAGCGTCACACCCGGCGAACATATCATCACGGGCTCCCAAGGCATGCTCCATCGCCCTATCGGCACGCTGGTCGACGCCCTTCGCCGTCTGGGCGCAGACATCGAATACCAAGGCGAGGCAGGCTATCCCCCACTGGCAATCCGTGGGAAGTCGCTCCGTGGCGGACACATCGACATCCCCAGCGATGTCAGCTCGCAGTATATCTCGGCCTTGCTGATGATCGCTCCCACGCTCAAGGAGGGACTGGAATTGCGGCTGGTGGGCAATGTGGCCTCACGGCCCTATATCGACTTGACGCTCCACGTGATGCACGACTATGGCGCGAAGGCCAACTGGACCGACGTAGACACGATCACCGTCAGCCCCGGCCGGTATAAGCCATGCCGCTACCGAATAGAGAGCGACTGGAGCGCCGCCAGTTACTGGTATGAGATGCTGATCCTCAGCAACGACGAGGAGGCTGTGGTGAGTCTTGGCGGACTGCGCGACGGTTCACGACAGGGCGATTCCATGGTCCGCTACATCGCCTCGCTCTTCGGTATCAGAACCATCATCGAACGGGGCGACTGCAACGACTCACCGCATATGGTGATCACCAAGGCACTGCGGCCGGTGCAGCGGCTGGAATACAATTTCACCAACTGCCCCGACCTGGCCCAAACATTCATTGTCGCGTGCGCGGCCTTAGGCATACCCTTCGATTTCACGGGACTGGGCTCTTTGAAAATCAAAGAGACCGACCGCATCGAAGCCATGAAGACAGAACTGAGGAAAATAGGTGTGGTGATCCGAGATCACGACGACAGGGAACTCATTTGGGAAGGCGGACACTGTGATGCCACGTGGGAACCCTTCGACACCTACAACGACCACCGCATGGCCATGGCCCTTGCGCCCCTGGCCTTGATCCACGGCGAGGTGAAAATCAATAACCCCCAGGTGGTAAGCAAGTCCTATCCCCAATATTGGGACCACTTACGCCAGTCTGGGTTCATCGTTGAATAATACAGTCATGATATACCTTATTATATTAATAGTAGCTTTGGGCATTGTTTGCGCTGCCTACGAATGGATACAACAACGTCGCGGCAAGTCGCAAGCTGTCGTCATGCCCGAACAGTCGTCGTGCGCCACCTGCGACGGTGTCAACGCCAAATGTGAGCAGGAATGCATGATGGAGGCTGCCGTGAAGGATGTGGTCTACTTCGATGACGAGGAGCTCGATGCCTACAAAGGGCGGCCTTCCGACCAGTATACCGACAAGGAAGCCGAAGAGTTTGCCGATGTGATGTACACCATGCGCCCCGAGGAAGTGAAGGAATGGAACCGTTCACTCATCATGAGGGGCATCAACATGCCCAACCAGATCAAAGACGACTTCGTCGCCCTGGCATCCGAAGGATAACGCCCGTCACCTCCCTGAGCGTCGTTCCGCACGATGCTTCCCGGTCTGGCTTCTCACGAAAAGAGGCCCCTTCAGCTACTTCTGTCGTGCAATATTTTGCCGGTTGATCCGTTTTTATTCAAACATAGAATTCAATTTGAAGACCAAAGCGTTATATTTCGTTCTTTTCCTGTTCTGCACCGGCATGCTCATCGGATGTTCCACGCAGAAGAACACCGCCAAGAGCCGTTGGTGGCACTCTTTCACTGCGCGCTACAACACCTATTACAATGGTACACTTGCCTACATCGAAGGTTCGTTGAATAAAGAACAGAACAACCAGGACAACTATACCGAAATCATCCCTCTCTACACAGTAGGCAACAAGAGCAGCCGCGAGATAGGTAAAAGCAACTTCGACCGGGCTATCACAAAATGCCAAAAAGCTATCAAGCAGCACAGTATCAAGCGGCGCCCGCAATGGACAAAAAGCCGCAAGAAGACGCCACGTGATCTGGAGTGGCTCAACCGGCGGGAGTATAATCCCTTTCTATGGAAAGCATGGCTGCTCATGGGACGCTCACAGTTCTATGAAGGCAAATTCGATGAGGCAGCCTCCACATTTGCCTACATGAGCCGGCTCTACCAGACGCAGCCCGCCATCTATGGCCGGGCCCGGGCATGGCTGGCCAAATGCTATGTGGAGGAAGGCTGGCTCTACGATGCCGAAGACGTGATTCGCAACATGAAACGCGACAGCATCCATTGGCGTGCCCGCAAAGAGTGGGACTACACCTATGCCGACTACTATATCCACACAGGCGACTACAAGCAGGCCATCCCCTATCTGCGCAAGGTGATCAAACACGAGATGCGCCGCAAGCAGAAAGCGCGGGAATGGTTCCTGCTCGGCCAACTCTATGAGGCCATCGGCAGCAACCGTGAGGCCTACAAAGCTTACAGCCACGTCTCCCGACTGGCTCCACCCTACCAACTCGACTTCAACGCACGCATTGCGATGACCGAAGTGTTGTCGGCCGGACAGTCGAAGAAAATGATCGGACGACTGAAGCGCATGGCGGCCAACGACAACAACAAAGATTATCTCGACCAGGTGTATTATGCGATCGGCAATATCTATCTGGCCCAGCGCGACACGCTGAAAGCTTTGTCGGCCTTCGAGAAAGGCAACAAAAAGGCCACCCGCTCAGGTATTGAGAAGGGCGTACTGTTGCTCAAGTTGGGCAATCTCTATTGGACCATGGAAAGATATGCCGATGCCCAGCGATGCTACGGCGAGGCCATCGGACTGCTCGACAAGGAACGGCCCGACTACGAGCAGTTGTCGGCCAGGTCGAAAGTGCTCGACGAACTGGTGCCCTACACTGAGGCCATTCACTTGCAGGACTCCCTTCAGGCATTGGCCAAGATGGACGAGAAAAGTCGTAACCAGGCCATCGACCGCGTAATCGATGCCCTAAAGAAAAAAGAAAAAGAGGAGCGCCAGGCGCAGGCCGAGGCCAACGCTCAGCAAAACGGCAACAGCGGTTTCGAGAATAACAACAAGAGAAACAATACGCCAACGACCCAAAATCAGCAGGGCGCATGGTACTTCTACAATCCGCTGGCCGTCAGCCAAGGTAAGTCGCAATTCCAGCGTCAATGGGGTAAGCGAGAAAATGTGGACGACTGGCAAAGATACAACAAGACCGTCGTTGCAGGCTTGGGCGACAACAATCTCTCAGAGGCTCAGGCCGATTCCATAGCAGCGGCCGAAGCGGCCGCCGACTCGCTGAGCAACGTTGTCGACTCTGCCCAAAACGATCCTCACAAGCGGGAATATTATCTCAAGCAAATTCCCTTTACCGAAGAACAAGTGGCCGAGAGCAACAACATCATCAAGGATGGGCTGTTCAACAGCGGTGTGATTTTTAAGGACAAACTCGACAACCTTCTGCTCAGCGAGAAGCAGTTCAAGCGTTTGCTTTCTCAATATCCCGACTTCGACAGGATGGCCGATGTCTACTATCACCTCTTCTTGTTGTACAGCCGGAAAGGTGACCACACAACAGCGCAGCAATATGTAGATCGGCTGAAATCGGATTATCCGGAGAGTCCGTGGACAACGTTGCTCACCGATCCCTACTTTGCCCAAAACGCGCGCGAGGGAGTGCATCTTGAGGACTCGCTATATGCTGCCACATACAATGCCTTCAAAGCTGACCGATATGCGGAAGTGGCCGCCAACGCACATCTCTCTCAGACACGGTTCCCCTTAGGAGCCAATCGGGATAAATTCCTCTTCATTGGCGGTCTGAGCAAGCTGAACGAGGGAGACACCAAGGCGTGCATGGATGACATGCAGCAGATTGTAGAAAAATATCCCAAGAGTGAGGTGAGCGAGATGGCCGGAATGATCATCAATGGCGTGAAGGCCGGGCGAAGGCTGCATGGCGGAAAGTTCGATCTGGGCAATGTATGGGAACGACGCAGTGCCGTCATGGCCGACAGCGATTCGATCAACGCTCAGAAGTTCTCCAACGAACGAAACACCAATTTCACTTTCATGCTGGTCTACAGTCCCGACTCGGTGAACGAGAATCAGTTGCTCTTCCAACTGGCCAAATACAACTTCTCCAGCTATCTGGTCCGCAACTTCGACATTAATATCGAAGACGACAACGGGCTGCATCGAATGATGGTGAGCGGATTCCGCAACTACGACGAAGCCATTCAATATGCCCGCAGTGTGTATGCCAACAGATCCGTCATGACGGCTTTACGTAAAGGCCGAGGAATCATCATCAGTGATGTGAATCTCCCTCTCTTGGGCAAGCAGTTCAGCTATGACGACTACGACAAGTTCTATGCTAAGCATTTTGCTCCGCTCAAGGTAAGTACCTTCCAGTTGCTGACCGAGCCCGATGAAATCATTACCCGTCCGGCAACAGAGAAGAGTCCTACACAAACCGATGTCGACAACATGCTCGAAGACGGTATCTATATCGATAACGGACTGACACCCGACGACAATACCAACGGTGGCACTTACGACATTCAAGAGCATGCCGACAGTCTCTCCACAACGCAGCCGGCCAACACCTTCGACATCCAACAGACCACGGAAGCCCCGCAGAGCACGGAAACTTACGACATCAACGGATCGACAGGCAACGGACAGGCCAACAAAGCTGAGCCTACGACGACTCCGCAGCAGGAAGAAACGCCCAAGCAACCGGTCAAGACCGATTTGCAAACAGATACCCATCAGCCAAAAACGACTCAGCAACTGGAAAAGAGTGAACCGGTAGAGAACAACAAACAGGTGAAGGAAGAACAGCAGAACGCTGAAACAAAGGAGACTGGCATGGGAGAAGTGGCTGGCAACAAGAAGAATACCGAACAGACAGTCCAAAAAGACAACACGGGCACAACAGCTAAGCCGGAGACACCGGCGAAGTCGGAAAAGACGAATAGCTTCATCTTCGACGACGATGAATATTCCATCGAGGACTCCACACTGCCCAAAAAGCAGCAAGAGGTGAAGAAAAAGGAGACGGAGAACAACACGTCCAAGACAGAAACCTCCAAAAAAGAGAAGAAAAAGGAGGACAGCCATGTGCTGGAAGATGAATACTACGACTTGGACGGATTTTAAACAGATATTGCCCAGCTAAAGTAAGAAAGGACAAACAACATGAATTATAATGGATTATTGCTTTGGGTAGACGACGAGATCGAGCTTCTCAAAGCCCACATCATCTTCCTTGAGAAGAAAGGCTACGAGGTGGTCACCGTCAGCAATGGTGCCGATGCCATTGAGGAATGTCGTCGCCACACCTTTGATCTTGTGCTTCTCGACGAGATGATGCCGGGGCTTTCGGGTCTGGAGACTCTGCAACGCATCAAGGAAATCCAACCCGCCACACCCATCGTCATGGTGACGAAGAGCGAGGAGGAAAATATCATGGACCAGGCCATCGGCTCCAAGATTGCCGACTATCTCATCAAGCCCGTCAATCCCAACCAGATTCTGCTAACGTTGAAGAAGAACATCCATCGCAAGGAAATCGTAACTGAGGTGACGCAGTCGGGATATCAGCAGAGCTATCAGGATATCACAATGAGCATAGCATCTGCCAACACGCTGCAAGAATGGAAAGACATCTATAAGAAATTAGTACACTGGGAACTCGAGCTCAGCTATACGAACAGTCAGATGACCGATGTCCTTCACATGCAGAAAGAAGAGGCCGACGCAGGATTTGCCAAATACATCAAGACAAATTACATGAAATGGATGTCGGCCCGTGCGAAGGGAGCCAAGCCCGAAACCGACGAGCTGCCTCTGATGAGTCCCGACATCTTCCGCAACCGCATCTTTCCCTTGCTCGACAAAGGCGAGAAGATCTTCATGATCGTCATCGACAATTTCCGCTACGACCAGTGGCGAGTCTTGGCCCAGGCGATCGGCGATCTCTTCGACATCGATGAGGATATGTACGTGAGCATTCTGCCTACGGCTACACAATATGCACGCAATGCCATTTTCTCCGGACTTATGCCCGAGAAGATAGCAAAGATGTTTCCTGAACTGTGGGTCGACGAGGATGAGGAAGAAGGAAAGAACCTCAACGAGGGGCCGCTGATACAGACACAGATCAACCGATTCCGCCGCCATGACACTTACTCCTACTTCAAAATCAACAACACGGTGGGTTCTGAACGATATATCGAACGGTTGGACACACTGAAAGACAATGATCTCAACGTTTTAGTGGTCAACTTTATCGACATGCTGTCCCACGCCCGCACAGAGTCGAAGATGGTGCGCGAGCTCGCCAACAACGAGAGTGCCTACAGAAGTATCACGCTTTCCTGGTTTCAACACAGCATCTTAGCCGACTTGTTCAAGGTTCTTGCCGAGAGCAACTACAAGGTGATCCTCACCACCGACCACGGTTCCATTCGCGTGCAGAAGCCAGTAAAAATCATCGGTGACCGCAACACCAACACCAATCTTCGCTACAAATTAGGGAAGAGCCTAAGTTACAACAACAAGGAGCTGTTCACCATCCACGATCCCAAGGCGGCATTCCTGCCACAGCCCAACATCAGCACCACCTACGTATTTGCCACCGGCAACAGCTTCTTTGCCTACCCCAACAACTACAACTACTATGTGTCCTATTATAAGGATACGTTTCAGCACGGCGGTATCAGCATGGAGGAGATGCTCATCCCCCTCATTACGCTGTCGGCAAGAAAGAGATAATACGAATTTCCAAGAACCAACAATTTGCAAACAATGAACTATACATTTTCGATCGACAACATCCACGATGCTGCCAAGACATTTATCAACAACATGGGCACGGGCAAAGTATTTGCTTTCTACGGCAAGATGGGTGCCGGAAAGACTACCTTTATCAAAGCCGTGTGTGAAGAGTTAGGCGTGACGGATGTCATCACCTCTCCCACCTTTGCCATCGTCAACGAATACCGCAGCGACACCACAGGTGAACTCATCTACCACTTCGACTTCTACCGCATAAAGAAGCTCGAAGAGGTTTACGACATGGGCTATGAAGACTACTTTTACAGCGGAGCGCTGTGCTTCTTGGAATGGCCAGAGTTGATTGAGGAGCTTTTGCCTTCTGATGCGGTTAAAGTTACCATTTCTGAAACAGACAACGGAGACAGAATGATTGAATGGTAAGGGCATAAGTGCTGCATGAAGAGCACGATAGGAGGCACCATCAGCAACTGCTGTAGGCATTGCTTTAAGACATGATACAACCGGGCTGGATTCTTCGTTGGGGATCCGGCCCTCTTGTTATCAAGACATGGGCCAAGTTCAAATTCATAAACACCACATTTTCTCCTCCATGTCACCGAAAAACGGCAAGAACCGCCTGCCCGTAAAGAAAAGAAATGCCTGCATGGGAACGAAAAAATAAAAACTACGTTTTTTTTGGTTCTTAACCAAGAAATTACTAATTTAGCAACAAATTTCAATAGGCATTATGAAGATGAAAAAATATGTATGGTTGGTTGTCATCGCATTGCTGACCTTTACCGGATGCGGGACGGGCAGGCTCTCGGTTGACGAAAGGAATGCGCTGGAAAAGAAAGTAAACCAAAGAGTTTTCACGGCTGATTTCGACTATTGTACTCCTTTCAGAATGCCCGCACGACAACTCTCGTCGGAATACTTTGTCAGGCTCACTCCTGACACGCTCTATTCGGCATTGCCTTATTTCGGCCAGGTACGCCATGTCCCCTATGGTGGCGGGACAGGACTTAATTTTGAGACGCGTGTGAAGAAGTTATCCGACAAGACCCAAAAGGGCGACTGGCGCACGTTCACGGTGGAAGTCAGTCACGAAGGCGACGACTTCGCTTACGTCTTCCACATCTACGACAACGGCAAGGTGACACTCGATGTCACATCGCGCGAGCGTGACTACATCTCTTTTCAAGGACAAATCCGATAACCCACAGTTTCAATGGAACGCATAAGACTGCTTGTAGAACACCTCATGAGCTATTGCGGCGTGAGCGACAAAGCCGTTCACGTAGTTGCGCTTTTGCTGCTGATCGCCTTGACTGGACTCTTGGCATGGCTGGCCGACGGATTGGCGCTGCGCATTTTCGTGCCACTGGCGCGCAAGTTCACGACCCGCACCAAAGCCGCCTGGGACGACATCGTCTTCAACGAACGGGCCGTGAGATCGTTCTGCCATCTGGCACCGGCCATCGTCGTGTGGATCATCATGCCCATGTTCTTCTACGACCATCCCGTGGCGGGCAACTGGATAGGCCGACTGACGGCCGCCTATTTCACCCTTGCCTTCACGCGGTTGCTGCTCACGCTCTTAAGCAACGTCCAGGAACTCGACATGCGACAGTCGTCGTATGTCAGGCAGTACATCCATTCCTTCTGTGGAGTGATGAAGATCTTGTGTGTCTTCATCGCCGTGGTAGTGGTCGTCGCCATCCTCATCAACAAGAACCCGATGGCTCTTTTTGCCGGATTGGGCGCCACGAGTGCTATCCTGATGCTCATCTTCAAAGACACCATTGAGGGACTCGTGGCCGGCATCCGACTGACAAGCGCCGAAATGGTTGCCGTGGGCGACTGGATCACCGTTGCTTCAGCGGGGGCCGACGGAATCGTCATTGAGATCACGCTGACCACCGTAAAAATACAGAATTTCGACAACACCATCGTCACCATCTCCCCCATGACGCTGGTCAACGGATCTTTCCGCAATTGGAAAGGGATGCAGCAGGGCGCGGGCCGAAGGGTGACGCGTGTGGTCTACATCGACTTCCGCAGCATTCATTTCATGGATGAAGACAAGACCACGACCAACCTCGGCGCTTACCGCACGGCCATGGAGAAATGGCTGGGCGAGAATCCGCTTGTCAATACCGACATGACATTCATGGTGAGAGACAAGGAGGCCACGCAGAGCGGACTTCCCGTGGAATTCTACTTCTTCTTGAAAGAGAAGAACTGGACCGACTGGGAACACCAGTCGGCGTCCATCCTTGAATATGCCTACGCGAAAGCCCAAGACTATGGACTCGTAATCTATCAACAGTTTCCCAACCAGAACAACCATTCGCTATGAACAGAAGATTTATTTTCTTTCTCCTTGTCTGGATCCTTGCATTATCCCTATCGGCCCAACCTGCTACTATCAACAGCGGATGGCGCATGCGCTATGTGAAGAGTCATCATCTCATGTCCAAAGGAGCTGAGACCAATGTGGTCGATATGGATTTGGAATGGCCCGACGAGATCGACTTTCAAGACGTCGAGCCCCTTCGTGCCTATCTGTGCCAGACACTCTTCGACGTTCAGGCAACCACTCTCCCCGCAGCCTACAAAGCTTTCATGCGGCGACAGGGCACGGAGGTTAGCAGGACCTTCGACACTCTGCCCGACGACAGCAAGTTCTGTTATTCTACGCTCAAGCTCAAATACCTCGGCGGCGAAACCAACCGCTTCGCGTCCTTCAGAGTATCGGCAAACATAGAGCCTCAGCCAAATTCCAGCCAAAAGGCCCGTCAGGTGGAAAGTCTGATCACCTATGATCTCCTGTCGCAGCGCGTGCTCACGGCAAAGGAGCTGCTGCGCAACAACAGTACTTCCTTTGGACAGTGGGTGGGCGAAGCCTATCGGGTATCCTTCTTTACAGAAACCGACCAATACTCGGCCCTCATCAAGGAATGCTGTCTCATGGACAGTGGAAATCTTCTCGCCTTTCTTCTCGACGACGAAGGTGATGACGGCACGATGCTCGTGGCCCAAACCTTCCCGAACGCTTTTGCCAAATCGTTTTTCAGCAAGGATGCCAAGCGGCTGCTGAAAGCCAAAATCACGGGTTCAAAGCCCTTGGCCACCATCTCGCCTGAGGTCAGGGCACTCCTCGGCCAGTACGACATGGCACCCGACACGCCGGCCACAGCCGACTCCTTGAAGCAGACAAGCCAAGACATCATGAGATATATCGCCGCCAACTTCCAACTGCCCGAAGGCGTTCAGCATTCCAATGGAACCGTAACCATGTATGTCGGATTTGTCTTAGACAGCACGGGCTACGTCAAAGAGCCTTGCATTTTGAAGAGCATGGGGCCCGCCATGGACCAGGAATTGGTCACGACTCTGCTCATGATGCCACGACAGAAGCCCATTGTCATCGACGGACGGAAGAAGAGTGCCGTAGTTCAGATCCCCTTTCGAATACGATTCCAGTAATTAGTCATTCCACAACATGAGATATTACAGAAACCGTTTCCCCTATTCCAATGGCTATCACCGCCATCACCACCACCACAGACACCAATGGACAGGACCCATCCTGGTGGCTGTCTTGATTGGCGTCGTGTTGGTGTTCATCGCAATGCCGGCTACCGTATTCTATGCCATCGGAGATTTTCTTGGTATGTGGACAGACAAAGGGGACACGGTTGGCAGCGACAATCTCATCCACGGCATTGATGTCTCACGCTATCAAGGGGAGATCAACTGGCAGCAGGTGGCCAACGAAAATGTAATCAGTTTCGCCTATATTAAAGCCACGGAAGGCAGCGACCTCACTGACAGCCGTTTCGCCGACAATTTCAAAGGCGCGCGCGAAGTGGGACTGCGCGTGGGTGCCTACCATTTCCTGTCGGATAAGAGCAACATGCGCGACCAGTTTGAAAACTATCGAAGGCATGTCCCCAAGTCAAAACTCGATCTCCTGCCAATGGTGGATGTGGAGGAGAGCGGAGTGGGCAGATGGTCGGCCGCACAGATCCAGGACAGTCTGGCCGTATTCTGTCAGCTCGTGAAGGATCATTACGGCAAGCTGCCCATCATCTATACCTATTCTAATTTTTACAACAACTACCTTTACGAACATTTCCACAACTATTACCTGTTCATTGCCAACTACAACCACTATCCCAACATCAAGGGTGCTGGCCAACACAATATCTGGCAAAAGAGCGAACGCGGGCGCATAAATGGCATTCACGGTTATGTCGACCTCGATGTTCTCTCCAATGGCACCACCCTTGACGATATTGCTCTATAAGACAGGCAAAACCAGGCGAACGCCGCGCAATCCTGTGGCGAATGCCTCACATTCATGTGGCACTCGCAATACATTCGCGTGGTGAACGCCACGAATCATCAGAAGACAGACCAACCGGGGGCAAATGCGATTGCATCTGCCCCCGGTTGGTCTACACGAGGATAAGATTATCTGACGGCTACCTTTGCCGTTGCGCCTCCCGCCTTCACGACATACATGCCACGGGGCAATGCCACCTGGATTTGTCCATGTTCTGCCGTTCCTTCATTCATCAACTTTCCACTGATGGAATAGACGGCAAAGCGCGTTGGAGCTCCCTGGTTTCTAATCTCCAAACGTCCGTCTCTTCCGCACATCTCCAAGCCTCCCGAGACCAGAGCAGTCTTCACGGCTGTCGGAAAATCATTGGTCTCGATGTAGCCGAAGAAATAGTTCCATCCATTGGCATCGTGGTACAGGTCGGCGGAGCCTACGGGCACGTATACGGGAATGTTGAAAGGCGTAGCGCCGCCAAAACTATTGTCATTGCCATCCCACGTCCCCAAGCATTGCGGTGGGGCGGGCGACTCAGACCAAATGGCCTTTAGACCTGGCATGTCCATGAAAGCTGAGCGGCCTATGGATTCTACACTTGCCGGAATGGCCAAACTGTCTATGCCGGAGCAGTATCTGAAGGCGGCATCGCCTATACGCTTCAGTCCCTCGGGGAGAACAGCGTTCTTAAGTGCGGGACAATTCATGAATGCCATATCCTCAATTTCCTCTATCGTAGAGGGAAGATCCACGGTTTCTAAAAGTCGGTTGGAGCAAGCTATGTATCGCGGCACTATCGTTGTACCCTCCGAGAAGGTCAGTCGCTTCAACTCAACGGCATCCGAAAAAGCTTCGAACCCAACATGACTACAGGAAGCGGGCAGTGTCAAATGCTCGATATGGTTGCCACTGAAGGCTGCCATGCCAATACTGTCAAGCCCCTCGGGCAGGTTCACCTGCGTGATCCTCGCATTATAGAAAGCCACCTGATCGATGACCTTGATGGTTGAAGGCAATACCACTTCCCTCAAACTGTGGCAATCCGTGAAACAGTTTCCAGGTATCACCTCCACTCCCTCGGGAATCACAAGCGGAGAGACCGCGAGATTCCAACATTGATAGAAAGCATAGATCCCGAGCTTCTCCAGCGACGCAGGCATATTGATTCGCTCAAGCAACGACCAGGCAAAGGCACTGTTGCCAATCTCCGTGATGTCGTCGGGCAACACAATCTCCTTCAAAGGCAGCATAACCCAGTATTCGGGTAGATTCTGCTCGCTGGGATTGTAAAAAGCATAAGGCGGAATGCGGTGGTTTTTCACCGTGGCCGTACTCAGATTGATATAAACCAACTTGCCATGAAAGCTGGCATTCCATAGCGCGCGGATGTCTGTAGAGTCTATCGGGCCCTCCACCCAGATGGAATCTATGTCGTTCAAACGATCCCCAACAGCGTCGGCCAACTCTCCGTAAGTATTCACTTTTACGCGGAGATTTGAAGCTGTACAAATGGGTGCAGACAAAACCAACGCCAATAAAGTTAATAGTGTAATTTTCTTCATACGACATCTTTAGTTTAAAAGTAACATAGTAAAAAAAACAGGAGCTCAGTCGCTACTCGGTATCCATAAAAATAGAAAGAATCTCTCTTTCTTAACATATCACTGCAAATGTAAGAAAATAACGAATAGGCTTCAAGAAAAATATCGGTTTTTTTTACGAACTATAAAAAACTTATTTCTGAGAAGATCTCATCAAATATCACAGATGCTTCTCATCCTTGGCCGGAAAAATGAACAGCCGGAAAGTACTACCACGTCTGATACAAAAAAAGGAGACAAGCATCCATGGCGGGCACTTGTCTCCTCATCTCATTTATTTGATTGGATGTAAAATCAAAAAAAGTCAAGCTGCCGAAACAACTTGACTTTATATTCTTCTCAAAAAAATATTGAAAATCAGAGCAGGGCCTTGAACTTCTCATCGAATACATCTTTTGCGGCTGCGCCGACAAACTTGTCGACCAACTGACCGCCCTTGAAGAAGAGGATGGTGGGAATGCTGCGCACGCCAAACTCCATAGCGATGTCGTCGTTGTCCTCTATATTGCACTTGCCGACCACTAACTTGCCGTCGTATTCCTTGGCAAGCTCTGAGATGATGGGACCAATCTTGCGGCAGGGGCCGCACCATGTGGCCCACAAATCTACTACCAATGGCAATTCACCATTCTTATAGGACTCGAAATTCTCGGTTGTGATTTCTACTTCCATGATTTATTCCTTTCTGTTTTGATTATTGATGGTGCAAAAATAAGCAAATAATTCGTTATCAGCAAACTTTTCCTTGATTTATTGGCCATGCTCAACCATCGTGTCGCTGTTTCGATAAAAATCAGTTGACCAAATAACTCATAAAGGAATGCCCCTCGATATATTCCACCAACTTGGCCGACACGGAAATTTCCCTTGTGCGCGACTGCAAGAGCACGTGGTCGTGCTGGGCATCCATGAGCTCTATGTAGAGTTGGGTCCGGCCATTGGGACAGTCCTTGGCTATCGTGGCGAGGTCGTTGGCAACCACCTGATCGAGATTCTCGGCATTCATCACGATGGTGAACCGCTCCACTCGCTGCTCCTTGACCGTCTGCAGGTATTGGATATCGCCGATGGAAAAGTCCACGAAACTGCTGTTGGGATATTTCTGCACACAGCGCGCCGTGACATAGATCGAACTTCCCACGGTAAACATTCCGCGCCATCGTCCCCACTCCTCGCCGAAGAGGGCGATATCGCCACTGCCTTCATAGTCTTCCATCGTGACGAAGCCACAGGGCTTGCCCGTCTTTGTCACCGCCGAGCGCACCTTCGTGATGATGCCGCCAAGCTTAATCTCCGCCTTCTTCGCCAGCGCCATCTTGTCGTCAAGCTCAGAGCAGTGGGTGTTGCACATCTTGTTGAGGATGATCTTGTAGTCGTCGAGCGGATGTGCCGACAGGTAGATGCCCACCAGGTCGCGCTCTTTGTTGAGCCGCTCTATGGTGCTCCACTCTTCCACCTCGGGAATCGGCGGGTAGGCTATGTCGACAGCCATAGTGGGACCGAAGAAGGTGAACTGGGCTTCCTGCTTCTCCCTCTGGTAGTTCTGTCCGAAACGCAACAGGGTGTCGAGAATCTGCACGCCTTTGGCATCCTTGCCGAAATACTGCTCGCGCTTCAATCCGAAGCAGTCCAGGCCACCACTTAGGGCGAGGCTCTCCAAAGCTTTGCGGTTGACATTGGCAAAGTTGGTGCGTTCCACAAAATCATAAATATCCTTATAGGGACCGTTTTTCTGTCGCTCCTCCACGATGCTCTTGGCGGCAAGCTCACCCATACCCTTGATGGCCTTCAGACCGAAGCGCACTGCACCGCTCTTGTTCACACCGAAGTCCTCATAACTCTCATTGACGTCGGGGCCAAGGGTGGGGATACCCATCGACTTGCACTCTTCCATGAGCTTCGTGATTTCAGTGATCTGGCTGAAACGACGCGTCATCAGGGCTGCCATGTATTCTGCTGGATAGTGAGCCTTAAGATAACCGGTCTGATAGGCCACCCACGAATAGCAGGTGGCATGCGACTTGTTGAAGGCATAAGATGCGAACTTCTCCCAGTCGGCCCAAATCTTCTCCAAGATCTTCGGGTCGTGACCGTTGTCGGTGCCCTGCTTGATAAACTTTGGCTTCATCGCGTCGACAATGGCCTTCTTCTTCTTTCCCATGGCCTTTCGCAAGGCATCACTCTCACCACGGGTGAAGTTGGCCAACAACCGGCTCAGCAACATCACCTGCTCCTGATAGACTGTGATGCCATAGGTGTCCTTGAGGTATTTCTCCATGCAAGGAATATCATATTTCACCAGCGAGGGATCATTCTTTCGCTTGATGAATTCGGGGATGTAGTCCATAGGTCCCGGACGGTAGAGGGCGTTCATGGCTATGAGGTCGCCAAAGACCGTCGGGTGAAGCTCGCGCAGGTATTTCTGCATACCTGGCGACTCAAACTGAAAGGTACCGATCGTACGTCCCTCCTGGAAGAGTTTATAGGTGAGTTCGTCGTCGAGCGGAATGTTGTCCAGGTCGATGTCCTCGCCCGTGGTCTGCTTGATGACCTTCAGGGCCTCCTTCTCCTCCGAGAGGGTTTTCAGTCCGAGAAAGTCCATCTTGATCAATCCGGTCGACTCGATGACGTGTCCGTCGTATTGGGTCACGGCACACTTGAGTTCGGGAAAATCCGGGTCGTCGGCTGTCGACACGGGAACCCAGTCGCTGATGGGGTCGCGACAGATGATAAAGCCACAAGCGTGGATGCCCGTTCCGCGGACGTTGCCTTCCAGCATCTTGGCATATTTGATGGTGTTGCGCTCGCGCGGATCCACCGATGCCTCGGCCTCGCGCAGCTCGGGCGTGTACTTGATGGCATTGGTGAGGTTCATCTTCGCCCCGTCGGGCAGACGGTCGGGGATGGCATTGCAGAGGGCATTGGCCTTGTCGAGTGGCAACTTCTCCACACGCGCCACATCCTTGATGGAGTTTTTCGTGGCCATAGCCTGGTAGGTGATGATGTGGGCACAGTTCTGCTCGCCGTATTTCTTCATCACCCATCGCAGCACCTTTCCACGGCCGTCGTCGTCGAAGTCGGTATCGATATCGGGGAGGTTCACACGGTCGGGATTCAAGAAGCGCTCAAACAGCAGGTCGTATTTCAGCGGATCGATTTTCGTGATGCCCAGACAGTAGGCCACCACCGAACCGGCAGCCGATCCACGACCCGGTCCCACCCACACACCGAGCTCCTTGCGGGCGGCGTTGATGAAGTCCTGCACGATAAGGAAGTAGCCGGGGAAGCCCATGGTCTTCATCACGTGGAGCTCAAAGTTGACATGCTCCTTCACGTTGTCGGGCAAAGGGTCACCATAGAGCCTTCGCGCCCCGTCGTAGGCAAGCTTGGCCAGATAGTCGGCCTCAAACTTGATGCGGTAGATCTTGTCGTAGCCACCGAGGCGGTCGATGACGGCCTGCCCCTTCTCGGGATCGAGAGGATGCTCACCATTCTCGTCGGTAGTAAACTCCTTGTAGAGGTCTTCCTTGGAGAATTTCTTACGCCATTCTTCTTCCGTGCCGAAGCTTTCGGGTATGGGGAAGAAGGGCATGATGGGACCGTGGTCGATGCTGTAGATCTCCACTTTGTCAAGAATTTCCAGCGTGTTGCTCAGTGCCTCGGGGATATCCTTGAAGATATCGTTCATTTCGGCCTTTGTCTTAAACCACTCCTGCTTGCTGTAGCGCATGCGGTAGGGGTCGTCGAGATCCTTGCCTGTGGCCAGACAGAGCAGGTGGTCGTGGGCTTCGGCGGTCTCCTTGTCCTCAAAGTGGACGTCGTTGGTGCAGATCACCTTGATGCCATACTCCTTGGCAAACTGCAGCAGCACCTTGTTGGCCTTCTGTTGCAAGGGGTAGGCCTCGCGGTTGGCCAGGATAGAGGGATCCTTCACCTCATGGCGTTGCAACTCCAGATAGTAGTCGTCGCCAAACACACGGTGATACCACTCGCAGGCCTCGCGGGCTCCCTCGATGTCGCCCTTGATGATCTTTGAGGGCACCTCGCCGGCAATGCAGGCAGAGCAGACGATGAGATCCTCATGGTATTTCTCCAAGTCGGCGCGGTCGGTGCGTGGACGGTAGTAGTAGCCGTCTACCCAGGCCCGCGAGACCAGTTTGATGAGGTTTTTGTACCCATGATAGTTCTTGGCCAACACGATGAGATGATAGCCGGAGTTGTCGCCGTTCTCCTTCACCTTGTCCTCCTTACGATGACGGGCAACGTACATCTCGCAGCCAAAGATGGGCTTGAAGGGCTCCTGTCCGTTTTTCTTTCGGTCTTTGTTGATTTTGGCACAATAGTCCGAAAACTCCTTGATGCCGTACATCACGCCGTGGTCGGTGATGGCCATACCCCGCATACCGTCGCTGATGGCCTTGTCCACCAAGTGGTTGATGCGCGACTGTCCGTCGAGAATAGAGAAATGGGTGTGAACGTGTAAGTGAATGAAGTCTTCCATATAGCTGCCAAAATTAGCGGAAAAAAACCATATTGCCAAAAAGGGAGAACAAAAATTTGTAGGACCAACAAAAAAAAGTTACCTTTGCACTCGAAAAGTCCGAAGACCAAAAAGCCCAATGGGAAAGAAAATAAGAAAAATAAAGAATATACGCATTCACCGTGAGGGAAACAATACACTCACCTATAGCTTTATCCTCATCACCCTTATCGCGGTGGCGTTGTGGTACGGTTTCAATACAAAGTGGCCTTTTTGGCTGTTTCTCGTCGTTGTGCTGCCCATTTGGAGCATTGTGCTCAACTTCTACCGCTGCCCCGTCCGTTATCTCAATCTTGAAGATACCGACGGCATTGTCGTGGCTCCTGCCGACGGCAAGGTCGTAGTGATTGAGGAAGTGGAGGAAAACGAATACTTCCACGACAAGCGGCTGATGATCTCCATCTTCATGAGTCTCTTCAACGTTCATGCCAACTGGTTTCCTGTAGACGGACGGGTGAAGACCGTACATCATCAGGACGGCAACTACCATAAAGCCTGGCTCCCCAAGGCCAGCGAGGAGAACGAGCGCGCAGACATCATGATCACCACGCCCAACGGCATCGACGTGTTGTGCCGGCAGATTGCCGGAGCCGTTGCACGTCGCATAGTCACTTATGCCAAAGAAGGTGAGGAATGCTACATCGACGAGCACTTGGGGTTCATCAAATTAGGTTCACGAGTTGATGTCTTTCTGCCCATCGACTCGGAGGTATGCGTAAAATTAGGACAGAAGACTACAGGCGACCTGACGGTAATCGCCAAACTCAAACAGACCGCCAAATAAGGATTTTCGGGTCTCATCCCTACCCCATATCACTTTGAAACAATGAAGAAACATATTCCCAATATGATCACGTGCTGCAACCTCATTTCGGGTTGCGTTGCCACGACAATGGCCTTCAACGGCAACATCAAATGGGCCGTGGCCTGGATGATCATCGGTGCCGTGTTCGACTTCTTCGACGGCATGACCGCCCGCCTGCTCCATGTCTCTTCGCCCATTGGCAAAGAGTTGGATTCCCTGGCCGACGACGTGACATTTGGTGTAGCCCCGTCGACCATCGTCTTCTGGCTACTCGGCGTCATCGAATACCCAAGTTTCCTCGAAAGCCTGAGCGGCATCATCCCCTACGCAGCCTTCATCATGGCGGCCTTCTCCGCACTGCGACTGGCAAAGTTCAACCTTGACACGCGTCAGACCACGTCGTTCATCGGTCTGCCGACGCCTGCCAACGCCCTCTTTTGGGGCTCCCTCGTCCTGGGCTGTGAGAGTTGGTTCGAGAGCGGCAAGTGGGGTGTCCTGGTGTTGCTCCTGCTATTGGCCGTGAGCTGCTACCTCTTGATCTGCGAACTGCCCATGTTTGCCTTGAAATTCAAGCAGTGGGGCTGGAAAGGCAATGAGTTGAAATACGTCTTTGCCGCCACGTCTTTGGTGCTGTTGATTATCTTCGGACTGCTCCAGGCTTGGTGGATCATCATCGCGCTCTACTTCATCGTGAGCGTGGTCATCTGGTTAAGGTCGCGCAACAAGCCCAAGGAGGCTTGACCTACCTATTATATATATACAACAAACAGCTGACATAACCGTTACCCATCGAAGCCATGCTGAAGAGTTTCTTCGCTTTTCTACTCGTCATCTTTCTGACTGCTGTCCTCGTGGTGGTTGCCCTCATCCTGCGTGTCATCTATAAAGTGCGCAACCACACCAAGAACTTCTTCCGTCAGGCCGATGATGCCATGAACTCGCAGCGCAACACCACGCAGCGCACCTCCACCACGCCCGATGGGGAAACCATCATCGACCAGCGCGATCCCGAAACCGCCAACCGCAAGATCTTTGATAAGGACGAGGGAGAATACGTGAAGTTCAAAGAAGTGGAATAACACCCTGCGCCGTCCCACATTTTTTGGTTCATCCGACATTTCGAGTGATACGGCAATCATGAAGGGCGTAAAGTCTTAGCTTGAAATACCGTTCATCTCGAAATCCATAGGCATTTCGTTTCATGACCTTGATCTTGTTATTAATGCCTT
>Ga0310695_10004458_pt1 | contig 25791 bp, 21 predicted proteins | sample RumenRJG_04DNA_FD_203882 | JGI IMG/M metagenome (GOLD analysis project Ga0310695, IMG submission 203882) | Bovine rumen microbial communities from Lethbridge, Alberta, Canada - RJG_04 (v2) (version 2) | ecosystem: Host-associated > Mammals > Digestive system > Stomach > Rumen | place: Canada...
AAACAGCATCGGCAAAAGCCTTCACCGCAGTCGTCTTGGCAAGGCCCGGAAGACCTTCCAAAAGCACGTGGCCATCTGCCAAAATACCCGTCAGAATGCTTTCAACCATTGCCTTCTGACCAATCACCGTATCTTCAACTTCACGCAGTAAGTTCATGCAAAAAGAACTCTGCTGCTTCACCTTTTCCGAAAGTTCCTGAATATCCATTTATTTTACCTCTAAGTTTTTCATGCTTTAAGATACTAAAATCTTTGAAAAAAAACAAATGACGTGACAAAGTGATTAGTGGTTAGTGGTTGGTGGTTAGGGAGGAGGGGGAAGCCTCCCCCTGATTGCAGCCTTGCCCTATTGTCATGCCCGCCACCGAGCGGGCACCTCCTTCTAGAGCAAGTCTTCCATCACCCCTTCGCCTAAGGGGCTGTGCCCCCTAACACCCCCAAATGCAAAAAATGTTTATTTTGACGACTCTCCATTCATAAACGCATAATTTATCATAAAATAAAAACGATTCCTCGGTTCATCAATTTCTCGACCATAGCGAAACTCCAAAGAAACCCCTTTAAAAGCCAAATAAGCACCTGCACCGAACTCATTATAAAAACCAGTAGAATAAAAACCTATACCACCAAGATTTTCATCAACATTATATGCATTACGAGAAATATGCTCACTAAATCCTAGTTTAAAATTTTCATTTACAGGATATTCTTCTATCAACATCAAACCTCCAAAAAAAGGAACAGCGTCTCTATCAACAGTATTTATTGCAAACAAACCCCATCCCTGCAAACCTACATATTGACTTCGAAAACCCGCAATACCACTAATTGAAATATTTTCGAGAGACGCGCCAAATATAAAGTGATCAAACCGCATTAAAAATGATATATCAAGAGCCCCATAATCTTCCGCATCGAAATAATCACTTTCAAACCGATAAGTTCCTCTATGAACATCACCAACAAAGGCAACTCCACCCAAAACAAGACTTCCACCATTTTTATTCACATTCATGAACTGCGCAGCAGAAGGCGGATGATTAGAGCATCCAGCCAAAATCAAGGCCATCACCCAGACCAGGGAGCATAATATCCATTTCATAAATTATAAAATAGCTTATTCTTTATAAGGACGATTCCATTTTTCCAATTCCGCATACAAAGCGCTCAATCCCGGAGAATCCCCAAAATAGCCCCCGGAAACAGAAGCGTCCATGCATCGTCCATCTTTTTTATAACCAATTCCCTCAAAATTCGAATCAACGACAATGTAATTTTCCACTTTCGTTGTTTCCGGTACAAAACTTTCCAAAGCCGATTCCATTTTCAAGTACATCGTCGTATCGGCAATAGAATCCACCGACATTTTTTTCCAGGACATTTTCGAGTAATCGCTCATATTTCCCGTCCAATGGGAATAGTCCCGTTCATAGTAAATCCTTCGCAGGACAAACCATGAAGAATCCCGTACCACTTTTTCTAGCCTTACAGAAAATTCCGTTTTTGAAAATCCGCTACCTTCCGCATAGAAACGAATAAAATCATTACCCGCACAAATCGAATCAATCATGGACTTGATTACGCTATCCTGCAAGGATTCAAGCTTATCCTGCTTTAACTCCACAAATTTCGCAATAACCTGAGTAGACTCCGGCCACCAAGTTCTTTTGGTAGAAGTCGATGAATTCCGTTTTGTTTGAGACTCGTTATTCGCACAGCATTGTAACAACATCGACAGGACGAATAGAAGCACGCATCGAGTCCAAGTTCTCACTGGATTCATATTTTATCTCCACTATTTCTTTTTCACAGCGGGCAGTTCCGGGAGCATGGCGTCGAGCAAGCGTGCGAGCAAGCCGTTATCTGCAATTTGTTCTGCGGTGACGCGCAACATTGGCTTTGCGCCATCGTAGGGCAACTGCAATTTTGCATCCGGGAGCATCGCCTTTGCAGCGGACACGGGCTTCACAAGCAAACGGTCATCGTAAATCCCGCCAAAGATTTTTCCATCAGCGTAAAGGATGTACTCGCCCATCATCTTGCGGGTCGTCACACGCAGTTCACCCTTGAACTGCGCCAAGACGTAATCACGGAACTTTTCAGTGCTCGGCATTTTTATTCTTCACCAAATTAACGATACAGTCCCTAAATTCACCAGCATTACCAATATAGTAGCTATCCGCACCATAATACAAAAGCGAATCCTTGCTATTGTAGGTGGAAACAAGATCCATCAGACCCGCGTTTTCTGCCTTACAAATTTCTGGAGTCATTTTGGAATCAGACATATAATCCAAAACGCAAACTCCATTGTCAGATTTCAAAGTCGCACCGACTTCTGCATAACTACCACTAGTATACTGCAAACGCTTCGCCTTGGTAAACTCGACTTCAAAATTCTGCCCACGAATCACAAAAGAAATATGCGTTTTATCTTTACTGTTAATAACAACATTCCTTTTTTGCGCATGGGCTTCAAAATTTTCACTTTTCCAGAATGCCGTCCACGGGAAAACTTCATATTGCGATGTAATAATCACATCAAAGATATCTTCCATAAAAGAAGACTCCGTATAATCGTCATAATCATCTTCAGTCGGAGCATACATGTCTATTGGTTTACCATTCAAATCAATCACGGACGCAAAAAGGGTATCCTGCGTAAAATCAAAGTATGTGATTGTATTTTTTAGCCAGCCGTTCAGTTCGCTTGCATCACGGCAATCAAGAGAATTGCTTTCTTGAACATACTTACAGTTTATCATTTTCCATTTGTTCTTAATCTGTCCATTTTTACCACCAACAAATATTTGACCATACGTTCTAACATCTTCATCGCTATAGAAAATAACAAGCGTATCGCCTCTGAAATCATACACCCTATCAATATGTTGTGTATCCACCATCGTCACGAATTCGTATTTATCATCGTCAACTTTACAAACATCATGACTGTGCACTTCAAAAGTCGAAAACTTCCGATTTGCCTCATCCAAGACAAGCGGGTACTTGACACCCACAAAATTTTCCCTTGAATTATCGGACACCGGGTTAGACTCGCCACCTTCACTACAGGCGAGTATCGCCACAGAGCTAAAAAACAAACAAGCAAGATTCAATAATTTCATAAAAATTTCCTTCCAAATCGTTTACTGCTAATAATACATTATTTCCGCCCCTTAAAAACACCCAATTGCATAATTTGTTGTATATTATGCCACATGATAACAAAATTCACTGAAGAATATCTCAAAGACTACAAAGAACAAATTCGCAAGCTGTCCCTTGACGAACTCTATGAAGTTTTAGATATTATCAGAAAAGACGATTCCCCAGAGCGTCAAAACATCGTCAAAGCGCGCATCGAAGAAATCGAAGTCGAAGAAGACAAAACAGACGCCAAACAAAATTTTGAACCAAATCCAAACTTAAACGGCACCCAAATTTCAGTCACAAGCGAACAATCTGACCCCGAAAACGAAGACTCTTTATTTGACGGATTAACGCAAGAAGAAATAGACAACTACAACAACACGCAACATTTGCCGGACTCCGACGGATGCTTCACATTCGTCTTCTTTGTAGCAATAGGTTTTGGCATTGCCCTTTTTGCACTTGTCGGAGGATCTATGAGCGCAAACAGGACCGCTGGCTTCCACGATTTAAAAATAACAACCGTTCTGCCATATTTCAAATACGTCCCTATAGCTTCTATCTTGTTTTTTTACTACCTATCAACAAAAGAAAAAATCCGAAACTACTGGCTAAACCATCTTAAACTAGCACTCGGCATCGCATCATATCTTGCCGTGAATGCGGCCACCACATTCATATCAGGGACATACAGCGGCATATACCGCTGTTGCTCAGGAACTCCCGCCTACATGCTCGCTGCAGGGATTCTCCTTTTCTCGATATTATTTATTGCAAACGCATTTTATCCCATCAGCAAAAAAATTCGTCCCAAAAACGGACTTACGCTAATTGCACTCGTCCTCGTCTTTGAAACTGCCCTCCGATAGCCGCGCGTTTACAATTTCTTTTTCAGCATTCTCGCACACGGCTTTTCGACAAGTTCGTGCAGCGCAATAGCAATGACAGCACACAGAGCAACCGATACTGCAATTTGCAACGCATTATTTTGAATCCCGCATAACGGGAATAGCCAATTTTCAATTTGTGTATTGAACACTTGAGCCAAGAAAAACGCATAGCTCGCCGCACTCGCATACCGCAGCACCGCTGACCCCTGCAGCCGTGGCGACTTGATCCCTGCCAGCGTCAAAATCATAACGGCAAACAACGGAACCACAATCCAATCGTAAAGCATGTAATTGCCTACGAAAACATTCAGCCGAACAGCAATCGAAATTCCGGCAATCAAAAGCACCGCCTCAGCGACAAAGACTTTCCACGTCGCAAGAATTTTCGCAATTCCCGCGCGGATCGGCAACGAGCACAACAGAACGCCAATGAAAAATTCCAGTCCGCGGAAAAACGGGTTTGCATAAATCGAATCCGTCTTGAACGTATGCACCACAAGCGGCGACCAGAACAAAATAGCTGTGCAAAACGCAAGCGCAATCCACTTCGTGCGTGTTGTCATCTGCTTTACAGCTTCCTGCATCAGCGGGAACGCCAAATACGCAAGTAGCAAACAGGAAATAAACCAGGTCCCGTCATTATGGCTCACCGGGAACAGCGTCGAAAACACGCTTTGCAGCCCAAGCAGCTCAATCGGCAAAAGCACCAGATTCTGAGACACCGATTCCTGTCCCAAGGTTACAACAAACAATACCGCCACGACCAAATACAAAGGAAAAATTCCGAAAATGCGTTTCAGGTAAAATTTCTTGAGTGCGGGAGCCTGCACAAGCGACTTGTCCTTGTACGTCAAAAACAGCACATAGCCCGAAAGCATAAAGAACGCCGTCATGAACACGGCTCCCATCGAGACAAACCCCGTCAGCGCTCCAAAACTGTTATCATGATGGATATTGCAATGGAATAGCAGTACCATCACGGCTGCCACAACTCGGAACAAATCAAGCCCCGCCGCACGATGTGTGGCTTTTTCCTTATCAATAATCATACGTCTAAATTATAGTTCAAATCAATTAAAGAATGCGTAATTCGTCATAAAATAAAAGCGATTTCTCGGTTCACCAATTTCTCGCCCATAACGGAATTCAATAGAGAAGTTTTTGTATGTCAAGTATGTTCCAAAACCAAATTCAGCATACTGTTCAGCATAAATTTCATTCATAGAACAGCATTCCGTGTGATTGATAACCTTATATGAATTCCGCGAAATATGTTCACTAAGCCCTACCTTGATTTTTTCCGATATAGGGAATTGCTCTATCAACATAACCCCACCCACTACTTTGGGATTATCCTTTTCTTTTCTACGATCACTCGGAGAAAGTCCAGCCCAGCCCTGTACACCAAAATATTGAAAGCGAGGACCTAAAAACATTCTATACGTATAGTCTTCAAGAGCAAGCCCCAATACAACATGAGATGTAGCAGCAAACCAAACTAGGTCTAAATTCCAATATCCTTCTTCATACGAATAATATTGATCATGGGCCGTATTATTTTTAGGGCCGTAAGAGACTTCGCGATTGTCAACATTTCCTGTTCTAACAGTCCCACCTACAACAAAACTCATTCTATCCTTTTTCACATTCATAAACTGCGCGGCGGAAGGCGGATGGTTTGAACACCCCGCTAAAAGTAGAAGCAAGGCGATAACGCAAAAAACAAGCGAACAAAACTTTCGAATCATTTTATAAAGTTAAAATATTTCCGATAAATGCAAGAGCATTTTATCTGCTGATTTCATCCGCGTATCAGAATTTCCAGAATAAACGCATAATAAAATCACCGGACCCATTCGACTTCGAGGCTTTCGCCTCTCCACTCAGGGTAACACTCCCCTAACCACCAACCACTAAACACTGCGGCAAAGCCGCCTCTCTCGTCTCTAATCTGTAGGCTCGGAGAGCCGTTCTTTCGTCAAACCCTTACTCGTCTTCTTTCACGCCCATGAGCGACATAGCAAGTTTCCAGGTTTCCTTATTCTCGAAGCTGTCGCGCTTGCCACCACCGTAGCGAGCGTGTGCAAATTCCTCGAGCAAGGGCTTCCAGCCGTCAAGTTTACCATCAGCCACGAGAGCATCCAAGTTCACGGCAGAAGCGAAGGCAGTTCCTTCGGCAGCTCCGAACTTTTCAAAGGCATATTCCTTGCAGATTCCTTCAAGCTCCAAGAGCCATTCGCGGCTGTCGGCAACCATCACTCGCTGCTTCAAGACCACCATCTTCTCGCGCAGAGCATTTTCAAATGCATTCTTCGCAGCAGTCGCTGCTCGCACATTAGCGCGCTTGCGCATGCGCCACAAAGCGGCAAGCAACACACAAACGCCAACGGCACCACCAGCAATAAATGGCATCGCATTGAACGGCGCATCAACACGTATTGGCACACTCTCGCTACGCAAATCGAGCGACTGACCCATCGGCGTCGGGATTTCAAAACGCATGGCAGGGATGTTCAAGTTGCCCGTATCCTGCATCACGAGCTTGTAGTTGAACGTGATCTGTGCCATTTCCTTGCCGTCCTTTACAGAGCGGCTAGATTCCTGTGACACGCCCAACTGCAAAATGCCCTTCGCATTCGCAGAACTCGTCGGCACCACGAGAATCGCGCTCCCGTTCACGCTCCACGAAACCGTCACCGGGAAATTGATCGTATCGCCCACTGTCGCCGAGAGCGGCGCATTTCCAGCAGCATTCCCGGCACTTGCCGCATTCCCCGCAGTAATTGTAATCCCGAGCTGTTCCGCCGTCGGGAGCACAGGCATTCCCGCGGAATCTCCGTCAACAGGACCTGCATCACCGACTGCGTTCGAACTGTCTACAGCATCCAAAACACCAGACGCATTCAAGCTATCTGTAGGCACCACAAGCGCCGTATCCGGCGCATTTTCTTTCACCAAAGCGGCATTTTCAGCACTCGCCGCATTCTTTGACTTAGACTTAACCTTTGCAGTCTTGGATTTCGCATTCTTTTCTTTCATACGCAAAGAATATACAAAAAAAGACACCTATAAAAAGGAAAAGCCCGCACAACGTGCGGGCATGATAACTTAAAGCAATTCGAAACTTCCACTCATTAGAACGGACGAATGAACAAACCGTTCAGCAAGGCAGAATACATCGAGAGCAAGATATCCGGGAAATAGCTGCTACCGGTGTTCGAAAGCATCTTTGCATTCACACCATTCGTGCAAAGGCTAAGCCATGTCGGGTTGTCAACAATACCAGTAACGCACCACGCACCATACCAATGGCTCGGCACAGTAGTACCTTTAGTGTTGTCAGGACCAATCGCCAGATTCCATGAGTAATAGACAGAAAGGGCAGCGTCATCCGGATTGTTTTTCGCCCTGGTCGAGATAAACTGGTTCAGCTGAGTCAGGATTGTCGCCGCACGCGGATCCTGGAACCAATAGTAATCCCAGGCAATTCTCCACGGGATACGCACAGATTCCTTATTGAACGTATACCAGGTGTAAGTTTTTTCGTTTTTGCCGGCTGATTCATTGGGCGGATTCACAGCATTGCCCGTAGCATCACTCCAGTCCGGGAACACGCCTGTACCCATAGCCTGAACATTCTGCATGTACGTATACATCGCATTCAAAACGCCCATCCAATCATGAGACGGGTCCACCATCGCAAAGAGTCTAAGGGCTACAGGAGAGAAGTAACTCAGGTTGTAAGTCGGATTTGCTTTCTTCCATATGCCTTCATCCCCAGAATAAAGGAGCAAGGTCGTCGGATTGACTTCCAGATCCCAAATAGCGCTTACAAAATTCAAAGCATCTTGCAAGTACATATCCTGGCCAGTCCTGTAATACATAAGGATCAAGGCCGTCGCAATATCTTCATCGGCGTCCGTGGCGCTGGAATTATCAACCTCCCTCCAGTAGAAGGACTCAGTAATCCACGGCATAAGCCTTCTGTTGACCCATACTCTAAAGCCCCTCGTATAGTTCCACAAACGGCGGAAAGTTTCATCATCCTGATTAAAGTAAGCCAAAAGCATGCCGTATCCAATGCCTTCAGACACCGTACAGGCTCGGGCTCTCCAACTGACATCAGCCGCATCTTCTACGTAGCAGAAATCCCTATAAGAACCGTTAGCCTGATTTTGCCAGATAACTCGGCCAACACCGCCCAGCGGGTTATTGACAGGATCATAAACATAAGCCGCAGGGAACACATTACTGAATTCTACAGCAAGAGACGGATAGATAGCCATTTCCTGTTCTTCAGTCGTGTAATGGAAACTTCTCCAATTCAGATAATGAGTCATAGCAACAGTCGGGTTCGCTGCAGGAGCGAGCTGCGGATACACGACCGGTGCAACAGCGGAGCTAGCGGGAGCAGGAGTCGAGCTAGTCGGAGTGGGCGAAGATGTCGGCCCCGGATCAATAGCAGAAGAACTTGTTGGAAGCGGAGTCAACGCGGAACTTGGCGTCGGATTGTCAGGTGAATTCGGATTATCGTCGCCGCAGGCGCCCAGTAAAAAAGCCGAGCCGACCAAGGCGGACAACAGGAATTTCTTGCAAATCATAAAAGCCTCTTAAAGCAGGATTGGTAAATGCGAATGTAATATATATAAATATAGCTATTAGCGAAAAAATGAAAGTAAAAATGAATTTTACCTGTGAGCAAAAACAATTTTAGGCAAAACGAAAAGGGCCGCTTGCGCGACCCTTTTCTGAAATTCTTGCGAATCCTGAATTACTTCAACACGATCTTGTTGGTGAAGTTGACGGACTTGCCAGCAACGCGAACCATGTAGACACCTGCATCGAGAGAAGCGAGGTTGAGAGAAGAGGAAGCGTCGACAGAACCCTTAGCAACAACCTGACCCTGGAGGTTCAAGACTTCAGCAGTGGCAGCAGACTTGATGCCAGCGATGGAGAGAGAACGGCCAGAAAGGATAGCCTTTGCAGAGGATGCGCTACGAACAGCCTTGATGCTGTTGCTCGGGCAAGTTTCAGTGTACGGGCCAACTGCAGAGATGTTGAACTTGTAGCTACCATCGGAAGTCTGGATCTTGAACTTCACAGAGACGAGACGCTTTGCAGCTTCCGGACCGGTAATCTTTGTAGATCCCTTGTACCAGGACGGCATCTTAAAGTCAGACCAAGCGAGAGACTTCACCTGGACAGAAGAAGCCTTGGAGAGACCTACTGACGGGTTAGCGTATTCGATGTCAGCATCGAAGTCACCGAGACCGAGTTCGAGAGACGGATTTGCATCAGAAGTATAAGAAATGCAGACACCACCCCAAGAAGTTGCGTCAGCCGGTTCCGGATCACCTTCGCCACCCTTCTGGCCAGCGATGTTGAAGCCGATACCAACGAACGGCTGATAGCTCAACTCAGCCTTGTCGAGAATTGCAGTACCGCAAATGCCCTTGCAGTGTTCGACAATCGGGTCAAGAGCTTTATCATCGTAATCGTTACCCGGGTTTACCGGCCACTGAACTTCAGACTTACCGCCGTCATTCTTATCGTTATAGGACCACCAGTAACCAGAAGTTTCGGAGCCATTGTCAAGACCCGTGTGAACCTGGGGATTGCCTTCTGCACCAACCCAAACCTGGAAAATACCGTCATCAAGTGCTGCAAAAGAAGCAGATGCAACAACAAGAGCCGATGCAATTGTGAGTTTCTTATTCATAATTCTCTCTCTTTTTTTAACTGTTTTACCCAAAATGGGTGATTTGGACAACAATATATTTTATTTTTTCTCAAAATGCCATACCTACAGCCCTTTGAAAAAAAATTTTACATAGTCGTCAACAAACCACCATTTCTTTCCTAATATAATACATTGGACGCTGTCAAAGTACATACAACTTTTATTACAAAAAACTTCTGTATATTTTATCACATAAAAACAAACGCAACTTTTTTATTACGATTCAGCTATTTCATTCTAGCGCGCAGAAAGCTACATTACATTTAATAAGTTGTCGTTCCATCTCACAAGCGGGAATGGCAGAATAAACAGGGTGACGGTGTAAAAACTGAAGAGGACGTAAAAAGCCTTGTGTTACAATGGTAAACAAAAAATTAGGCTAAAATGTTTACTATCTTCAGTTTAATTAGATAATTTTTGTCAAAACAAAAGGAAAACACTCATGAAATTGACAAAGCTCCTGACAGGCTTCTTGGCATGCGCAGCAGTATCTGCATTCGCTGCCGGAGCCGCAACAGCAACACCAAAGAAAGTCGGCCCAGTTTCTTATTATGGTGCCCTCCACACAAGCGGAAACAAGATCGTCGGCGCAAAGAACAACCAACAGGCGATGCTCCGCGGCGTTAGCCTTTTCTGGTCCGATGCAACTGGCGACTCCTATTATAACCCTACAGTCATTTCGTGGGTCGTTGACAATTTTAAGATTGACGTGTTCCGTTATGCAATGGGTATCGAATACTACGATAGCGATGGCGGCACAAAGAACAAGGTCGATGCAGGATCATCCTACAAGGAAAACCCTTCTGGACAGTTGTCTATGATCGACCGCATGGTTCAGGCTGCTATCGAAAACGACGTCTATATCATCATCGACTGGCACAGCCACAGAGCCCACCAGGAAACTTCCTTAGCTAAAGAGTTCTTCAAGACGGTCTCTGAAAAGTATAAAGACGTTCCGAACGTCATTTACGAAATCTACAACGAACCGGTCAATGGCAGTGGTGGTGACTGGGGCGCAGTCAAGAGCTATGCAAGCACAATCTGCCCCGCAATCCGTGCCAATACGCAGAACCTGATCATTGTCGGTACACCGAACTGGTCTCAGCATCCGGAACAGGGTGCAAGAGATCCGATATCTTCTACAAATATCGCATACGTTTTGCACTTCTACGCGGCAACCCACTCTCAAGGCAGCTACGGCGGAAACGTGACTAGCGCTCTCAGCGCCGGCTATCCAGTATTCATTAGCGAATGGGGTACGACCAACGCCGACGGTAATGGCGATCCGAACTCCAGTGCAACAAGCGCCTGGACAAATTTCATGGACCAGAACAACATTCCGAACTGCAACTGGAGCCTTCGCCAGCAGACCAGCCATGTTGACGAAAAGAGCGAAAAGTCCGCAATTTTCGCAGGCAACAAGGCTCTCGTGAAGGCCGCTGATCTTGACGCAGCAACACTCACCACTTCCGGCAACATTGTTAAAAGCTACCTCACCAAGAACGCCCGCGCTTGGGCAGACTCTCTCGTCAAGGGCAAGAGCGGCAGCTGCTCCTTCAAGGCAACGACAGCCAAGCAGACCGACGGCAAGATTTCTGGAGTTCTCAAGTCTGGCTGTACATATACATCCAGCAACGAAAAAGTCGTATCCGTTTCCGGAAGCGACCTCGTCATCAGCGATTACGGTTTTTCCATCTTGACTGGCAATGACGGCTCCCAGTCCGTCGTAACGATCTCCCAGGTAGCAGGTCAAACTATTCCGAACCTCGAAGACGTCACCTGTTCATTCTCAGGCAGCTGCAAGTCTGGATCAACGACCGGCAGAACTCTCGACTTTGACGGCGACGGAACCAACGACTACATCCTCACGATGGATGATAAGACAAGCGAAGGTTCCAAGTTCACGATTACATCTCTCGATCCGACAATTGTTGATGTCAGCAAGACCACATGCTCCAACAAGAACTGCTCCAACGCCCAGAAGAACGAGAAGGTCTGGATGCTCCACTTCAAGAATTTCGGAAAGGCAAAAGTCGTCGCTACCGCAGCCGCAATTCCTGGCTTCCGCGCAATGCAGGACACCTTTGAAATCGAATACAAGAAGGGTGAAGCCCGAATCTCGAATTCGTTCAAGAACCAGAAGGTCGCTATCGGTGCCGTCGCTACCGAAGGCCTCCCAGATGCAACCCTCACCGGCAAGGCTCCGATCACCTACACTTACAATGGCAAGCCGACTTCGGAATACATCACCAAGCAGGGCACAGGATTCGTCGCCGGCGCATCTAACGCAATCATTGTTGTCACCGCAAACGCTCCGGAAACCGACACTTACGCAGAACTCAACAGAAGAATCACCATCATCATCGGCGATAGCGCTTCGGCAGTCAACATGCAGGAATACCAAGAGTTCATCAATCCTTCGATCGCTGTCAAGCCTGTCCGCAAGGTTGCAAACAGCCTCCAGGCCAGCATGAACGGCTCGATGCTCCACTTCACGACCAAGAACACAGGTCTCGTGAAGGTGGATATCTACGATGCTCTCGGAGCAAGCGTAAAGCAGATGTCCGATGTCTACGGCAAGGGCAACCACGCGATCGACCTCAAGGGTCTCCCGAACGGTTCCTACACGCTGATCGTCCGCCAGGGCAGCCAGAAGGCTTCCGTGCGCTGGACCAACAAGTAATCGCTTAGATTCTTGAAAGTTTAAAAGACCGCAGCAATCCGCTGCGGTCTTTCTTTTTACAATGCTTCGGATTCTTCGTACGCTCCGCATACCCAGAACGACGCAAGAAACAAGTCCGGAAAGTTACGGTCTACATTACTGGATTCCCGCACCGTTCAAGCGGTATCGTTTGTCACCATTGTGAATAACGATGTTATCGCGGATACGTTGCACAAAGGGCGTATTTTGTTTTTCAGCATCACCTGTTCGCGAAAAGCGCGGGTCAATAGACTGTTCCCTTTCATCTACAACAAAACTTCCGATTCGTATTCCTCCATATATAGCTCCTGCACGTAGCGAATCATTTGCAAAATGGATACAATCGCTAGAATTAGTTTCACTACAAACACGCAAGAAAATATCTAAGGGCCATCCTCTCCATTCCTTAAAAATTGGCACGTTCGCTTCAAATTCAATTTCATTATTCCCATCAAAAGTCATCACTGTATCGGCCCCCTTTATTTCGATTTTGCGGCTATACACTTTCATAAATTCAACAGAATCAGAAAGCGGAACATCATAAGTAATAACGGCCAAAGTATCCAGCATACCCTCTTGACGATAGCCGTTAACATATAGCGAAGCCTTCATCTTGCGCGTCAGGTTGCCGAAGCCCACATTCTGGATGCGCAGCTTAGCCTTGAAAACGCCATCGGCACCGACCTTATCCGTAATCCAGGATTCGCGCAGCACAAAACGATAACCCAGGTGGTCGTTGATGTACTTGAAACCTGTAAGCGAGTCAATTTTTGTGCCGTCATATTCAAAATCTTTCCCATTAAAATGCGACTTCTTCCAGCTGTCAATCAGGTTGTTGTTCCACTGGATATTCAAATAGCTCGTATGTGTGCGGAAGCCCTCATAAGCGAGGAACTCCGGCGTATTGATGACTTGGTAGCCACTCGCCGTCGTCAAAGCCTCGCCGCCATAAGGAGTGTTGATGCCGTACTTTTCAAGCCAGGCGACACCTTCTTCGCGGCAGATGGATGTTTTGCAGTCTGCACCCCAGGTGCCGTAATCGTATTGCGTTCCCAAGTAGCCGTCATTGAACATTCCCACGCGGTACATCGTGTCGCCTTTGGCTTTCGCAATCTCCGCAAACTTTTCGCCGTCAATGTGGAAGTCCACACCCCAGTTATCAAAGCCAAGCACCTTCGCCGAATAGTTTCCCGTTCGCGTAAGGATCTTGAGTTCGGGAGGTGTGCTGCGGAGCATCAAGTTCGCCGCTTCGGCAACGCGGTCGTAGGTAATGCTTGTGTCGGAATGCATTTCGCCATAGGCGCCGTGCATGCCCATTTCGAGAGCCACAATTACGTCCGTATTCTTCGACAGCACTGGCGCAAGCTGCTCTACATGACGCAACACCCACTTGTGCTCCGGCGTAACATTGCTCCGGCCATTATACCACGGGTCATAACAAATTCGCACAATCACGTGCCCGCCATCCTTGCGGATGTTGTCAAACGTCTGCTGCAACACATTCAAGGCATCTTCCGTGAGATCCTGGCTCTTGCCCCAAGTCGTATCCTTCTTGCCGCCCGTCGTATCAATCCCGAGCCACGCGCGGCTGCTGAATTCCGAAATTTCAGCACGCAAATGCAAAAGCTTGCCGTACGGCTTTTCAATCGGCTTACCTCCCGAGGGCTTTATATGCAACACCTGCGGCATATAAAATCCGCGATCGAAATTTGACAGCGTCTGCATGGCATCGGTCGTGTCTATACTTTGCTTTACAAGTTCCGCCGCAAAAATCGGCGACTGGAACAGTGCAAGCAAAAGAACAGCCTGCGAAGCACACCCCCAAAAGCCTAAACGAGAAAAATGAAATATCATAGAATGAATATATATAATTAAGCACAAAAAACCCGACGAAAAAATCGCCGGGCCTTTTGGGTTTTATCGCTGTTCGAAACGAAAAGAGAACAAGCTTAGTCAACCTTCACGAAAGCGTAGCCGAGAATGACCTTTTCGCTTGTAGAACGGTTGGCAAAACGCTTGATGCGGACTTCAATAGATCCTGCTTCCGGAGCCACGAAGTCAACAAGTTCGTACGGGTTCTTGGCCGATGCAGAATTCTTGATACGGGTACCATTCTGCCAGACGCTCAAGTCGATATCCTGAGCCACATTCTTGTTTGCCAAGGCATATTCACCAGAAGTCAACCAGGAAATAGCAAGGCGGTAATGCTTGCCCTTCTGGATGCTGTATTCCGTGAAGACAATTTCTTTATTCGAATCGAAATTGCTGTTGTTTTCGCCCTGCCAGAAACGCCAGCGATATGCATCAGACCAGGTGAAGCAGGAATAATGCGGAATGCCGGCCAAGAAGCGGCTTGAACCGTCAACATCATAATCCGAATTTTCAACGGACTTGCTGCCAGCGATCAAGAGAGCCTTGACAACTTCCGGATGCCACCACAGGAAGTGGTGCTGAGAAAGCATGTTGGCTGTCATGCCCGCCATAAACGGCGTTGCAGCGCTTGTACCATTGAAGGTACCGTTATACGTCTTACCAGAAACAGTATAAGAAGCATCGCCCGGGAAGCGGAAGCTCGTGTAGTTAGCCACTTCAGGCTTGTCATTCAAAGCAATCGAGTTCTTGGAAGACGAATACGAGACATACATATTGTCAACCGGAGAGACTGCGCCAACAGAAATGGCGTTCAGCGCTCTACTCGGAGAACCGATATAGCTTTGTCTACCGCCATTGCCTGCAGCGACAAATTCTACAACTCGGTTCGTATAGATGTAGTTGTCCATAACGGCATCATAAGAAGTATAGCCATTATCATCCAGGACAAAGCTCCAGGACTGAGAGCCAATCATGATCGGCTGGGCGTAGCTGCTCACGTTCGTCGGATAATTCACGCCATCGATACCATAAATCATAGCTTCAGGAGCGGTAGTCTGCAAGACCCTCGTAACGCCAATAACATGCGTAGCATAACCCGGGCAAGTTCCCAAGCGTGTATAATAGCTTGTATTCACGTAGCTAAGCGGAGGGCAGCCACCTTCGTTATAATAGACGCCGACGCCCCGGCCCTTGACGCCATTGTTATGTGCATAACTGGTGACACCAGACTTCTGAAGGATATACGAATAATCTCTGTAATCCTGAGAACCATAAGAAAGGTTTGGTTCAACTTCCTTATATTCAGTGATGTACTTGGTTTCGCTGCTTGCAAGTTCCTTTTCAATTTCGCTAGCCGTCAAGTATGCCGTACGCGGCGAGACAAAAGTCTTCTTGGAATCATTGTACTTCTTCTCGCGTTTTTCAGCCTTCGAAAGATACTCTGATTCGCTAACCTTGGTACCATTCAGCCAGTAAGCCTTCTGATTCGTATTCGGGTTGAATTCATAACGTCCACTAACAGTCGGCAACGGAATATCATTCGTCTTGACATCGTTAATGACAACCTTCATCTTCTGAACGTCAGAATCCTTGATTGCGTAGTCCAGAGAACCCTTCTGAGCACCGCCACGGCGACCCAAAACGTCAGACTTCAGAGAAACCTTACGCTTCTGAGCATTGCTTTTCTGGGCTTCAACAAACTTCTTAACGCTATTGCTCATTCGAGAAGTAGCCGGTGCGGATTCATCGACCCATTCTTTATCTGTAGACTTAACGTCGTCAGAAGTTGCTGCATAAGAAGCGGTTCCTCCTACAAGAGCCGCCACTGCTGTTATTGTCAGCATTTTTTTATTCATGTTTTACTCCTATTTTATGATACAAACGTATCACAAAATAAATGTTAATAAAATAACATGATACTTTGTTATGATTTCTAGCTATTTTTACTTATTTTATTATTACATTGTTATTATTTTAGTTTAAATTAATACTGATAAAGAAGAATTAGTTTACTTCATAAGAAACATACAACATTTACAAACACATCGACAACAAAATAAAATTAAATTTCATCTCAAAAAGATTAAGTTCCAGCGCAAGCTTTAATTTCAGCATTTTTCAACCATTTTTAATACAGAAAAGCCGCAGCATTTAAGCTGCGGCTTTTCGATTTTCACTGGATGGGGCAAGCCCCAACTGATGCTTATTTCTTAGAACGATGGCTGTTCTTGATCCATTCAGTCTTGTGGACTTCCGGGATGTCATCGAGCAAGCGGAGCGTGTGCGGTTCGTTCGTGTTGTCGAGCACTTCAGCAGGAGTACCCTGGTTCACGATCTTACCGTCGTGCATGATGAAGATACGGTCAGAAACGTAGTTTGCAAGGCCGATATCGTGGGTCACGAACACCACAGTCATCTTCAGCTCGTCTTTCAACTTGCGGAGGTAATCGAGGATGTTTGCACGGACGCAGGCGTCCACCATGGAGGTAGCTTCGTCAGCGATAAGGACCTTCGGACGGAGCGCGAAGATACGGGCGAGAAGCATACGCTGCATCTGACCACCGGAGAGTTCGAACGGATACTTGCCTTCGATATCTGCCGGAGTCACGTTCACAGCCATGAGACCTTCGTCAACGCGGCGACGGACTTCTTCCTTGGAGGGCTTGTCCTTCAAGATGTTGAGAGCGTCTTCGAGCTGGCTTCTGATGGTGAAGAACTGGTTAAAGCAGCCGAACGGGTCCTGGAAAACGGACTGGACTTCGTTCCAGTGGTCCTTCAGGTTCTTGATCGGCTTGTCACGATAGAGGAACTGACCACGAGTCGGCTGGTAAAGGCCGAGCATGATCTTTGCAAGCACGGACTTGCCGCATCCAGAACCACCCACGATGGAGATGAATTCCTCGTCATAGATGTCGAAAGAAACGTCCTTAACAGCAGTCTTCAGGTTCTTACCGGCACCAAAGTCCTTGCTGATGCGCTTGGCAGAAAAAACAATGGGCTTATCACTTTGCATAATCGCACCTCACGTCACGATCGCCGACAATGCGGAGATTCTGAGTATTCTTCTTGCAGTCCGGGCATGCCTTGCTGCAACGCGGAGCGAAGCGGCAGCCCACAATCTTGTTCTTGAGGCTAGGAGGAGCACCTTCGATAGCCACCGGATGACGGCCACGCTGGCTTGCCTCGGTACTGAGCATAGCGCCCATCAAGGCCTGCGTATACGGATGACGCGGATCCTTGACGACCTGTTCTGCAGTACCCTTTTCCACGATTTCGCCGGCGTACATGATGGCGATGTTGTCGGCCACATGGTAGAGGAGCGGAAGTTCGTGGGTAATGAAGATCATCGTGGAGAAGATGCCCTTGTCCAAGAGATCGAAAATCATCTTGATCACTTCCTTCTGCGTGGAAACGTCCAAAGCAGAAGTCGGTTCGTCGGCAATCACCATCTGCGGGTTCAAAAGCGTGGAGATACCGATCACGGAACGCTGGCGTTCACCGGCGGTAAGCTGGATCGGATAGGAGTTCAACACGCGCTTCGTGTCCATGCCGAACAAGTCAAAGCGTTCACAAAGGCGGTCGTAGACTTCCTTCATGTCGATGGCCTTGCCGGGCTGCTGGTGAGCAGCGATCACGTCGGCAGCGATATCCTTGATCTTGCGGACCGGGTTCAGAGCGTTGAATGCACCCTGCGGAATCATGGAGACCTTCTGAGCGAGAACGTTAGCACGGACGTCTTCGATGCTGCGGTTCATGAGGGATTCCATGTGGTCACCGCTCTTGACGCGAACGTCACCCGTTTCCGGATAAAGCGGCGGAATGCACATACCCATAAGGCCAGAAACGAGCGTGGACTTACCGCAACCCGATTCACCGGCGATACCGAGAATTTCCCCCTGCTTCATGGAGAAGGACACGTCTGTAACAGCGTGAGTCTTGTCTCCAAAACGGCCGAGGTAATAAAGACCCAAGTGGTCAACTTCAAAAACATTATCAGACATTTTTTTACCTCTTACTTGCGCAGACGCGGGTTGAAGACGCCTTCCATGGAAGTATTGATCAGGTAGAGAGCAAACACCGTGAGGGTAACGACGATCGTTGCCGGGATGAATGCAATCCAGATGGAGTCGGAGAGAGCACCGTTATCCTTAGCCTGGTTCAAGATGATGCCGAGGCTGGTGGAATCGACAGGGCCAAGACCGATCATGGAGATGGAAGCTTCGGAAAGAATACCGGAGGACACCTGCATGATGAACACCATGAACACATACGAGAGCAAGTACGGAAGCACATGCTTGATCACGATCGTCAAAGTCGATGCACCGTTGATACGGGCAAGGGCGATGTGGTCGCGGCTACGGAGAGAAGATGCCTGAGCGCGAACGGCACGGGCAGACCAGCTCCAAGCGGTAAGACCGATGATGAGACCGATCAAGGTGAGGGAACGGCCATCCTTAACAGCGGAGCTGATAAGAACGAGAATCACGAACTGCGGAATCACGATGAAGATGTTGGTGAGCATGTTGAGCACTTCATCAACCCAGCCACCGCGGAAACCGCCGAACAAACCGATAAGCACACCAATCGTCGTAGCAATGATACCAGCAACAAAGCCCACGTAGAGGGAGCTGCGGAGACCGGCAATCAAGAGGGACACGTAGTCACGGCCAAGGTGGTCGGTGCCGAGCCAGTGAGCAGAGCTAGAGCCTGCATACGGGCCAGCGACGATGTCACGAGCGTGAGTGTCTACGTTGTAGAAAAGAGGTCCAAAGATGGCGATGAGGAGCGTGAGCACAAAGATGGACACGCCTATCACGAACATCGGGGACTTGAGAAGGTTTCTTAAAAGCTTACCCATGATTACTTACCTCCCATCTGGAGACCGGCCTTGACACGCGGGTCAAAGACTGCGATCAAAACGTCAACTGCAAAGTTTGCAACGAGAACGCAAGTAGAAATCATCAAGGTGCAACCCTGGATCGTTGCGTAGTCGTTCTTCTGAATGGCATTGAGCATTGCCATACCGAGACCCGGATAAGAGAAGATCATTTCGGTAATGAGAGCGCCACCCACCATGGCACCGAGGCTCTGGGCAAGGCCAGTGAGCTGCGGGAGCATAGCGTTGCGGAACACATAGCTAATAATCTTGCCTTCGCGGAGGCCGAGCCACTTAGCATACTTCATGTAGTCTGTACCGAGTTCGTAAATGGACATGGAACGCATACCCGTTGCCTGACCAGAGAGAAGAATCGGGAACACAGAGAAGAACGGAAGCACGTAGTACCAGCTGACGCTCTTGAAGCAGGACCAGCTGAACGTGAGTTCCGGAATATCCGGGCTGTAGGCGCCCATAGCCGGGAACCAGCCAAGCGTGATGGAGAAGAATGCCACGAGGAGCATACCGAACACGAAGAACGGCACACCGTTAAGGAACATGGCGCACGGGAAGAATACCTTGTCGAAAATGCCGCGCTTGTATGCAGCGAAGGCACCGAGAAGGTTACCCACGATCCAGCCGAGAAGAATCGTCGGAGCCTGGATTGCAAGCGTCCACGGGAGGGACTTCTTGATAACGTTCGTCACCGGTTCGTTGTTCTGGTAAGAGAGACCGAGATCGCCGTGGAACACGTTACCCACATAGCGGAAGAACTGGGAAACAGCGGAAGCGAGCTTCGGATCGGTCTTCATGACCGGCTGATCGACCATGACGGTATCGATGCGTTCGGCCTGAACCTTTTCCATGACAGGGACTTTATCTGCAGCGACCTTTGCACCCTTCTTGGCCTTCTTGCCTTTCTTTGCCTTTTTAGCCTTCTTGCCCTTCTGAGCGACTGGAGACTTTTCAACAAAGACCGGATTGCCAGCTTCATCGAGCTTCTGGCGTTCGACCATCACCGGATTGCCAGCTTCGTCAACGACCTTGACAACGTTCACGACCGGATTGCCGTTTTCGTCGAGCTGCGGAACCTTCTGCATCACGACATTGCCGTTTGCATCAGTTTCCGGTTCATAAATAACATTACCATTTTCGTCCACTTCGGCCATACCGAAGGAGACGAGAAGTTCTGCCTTCTTCTTCTGAGCTTCAGTCGGAGAAAGGCCCTTACCGGCTTGACCCATGATGATGTCAACCGGGTTGTTGTCGCCGAGACGCGGCAACGCAAAGTTGAGTGCCACTGCGCAGACGAAGGTCAGCAAGTACCAGAACGCCTTCTGCAGGACATAACGTAGCATAGGATATTGTTTAAGCATTGGTAGTCCTTTATCCTTTATTTAGCAAGCTTCAAATTCCAAAGGGTCTTGGTACCCGAGGCCACCCACGGAAGCTGAGCAGGAGCGTACGGGTTTTCAGCAGTCGGCCAGTTCGTCCAGACGCGGTCGCTGAATTCATAGAACTGTTCCGGCAAGTAAACCAGCGGAATGGACGGCTGGTCTTCCATGAAGATCTTGTTGAGTTCGCGGTAAGCGGTTGCGATAGAATCAGCATTCTTCATGAGCGGAATAGCATTGAGAAGCTTGTCGACTTCCGGACGGAAACCTTCAGTACCCGGCTGGTTGTAACGGCCGATGTTCACGCCAGCCCAGGCGCCAAGCGGCTGCCAGTCGCGGCTTGCCATGATTTCGTTGAAGCGGCTCCACGGTAGAGACGGAGTCACGTCAGCGACAGGCTTGTGCATGATGAGGTCGAAGTTACCGAGACCCATGGCCGGCCAGTAAGAACCGCCATCCACAAAGCCTTCACGAATATCGATACCAGCCTTGCGCATACCTTCGACAGCGATGGTCACCATAGCTTCCCAGTCGGTCCAGCCGTTCGGGCTCGTGATGTACATCGTCGGGATCTTTTCGCCCTTGGCATTTTCCATGTGGTCAAGCGTACCGTCGCTATTCCAGACAGACTTGTAGCCTGCTTCGGAAAGCATCTGCTTCACCGTTTCGACGCGTTCCTTTTCGTCCGTGATGGTGAGCTTGACACCATACTTCACGAGGTCTTCGTCGCTAATGTACTTGCCTTCAAGATGAGTCGGCATGATGAGGCCCGGCTTGATCTGGTCCGTGTAGTCGGACACGGCGAACTTGCGGAGAGCCATGTAGTCAATAGCGGTTGCAAGAGCACGGCGGAAGCGCTTGTCGTTAAGCGGTTCCTTCATCGTGTTGATGATGAGCATCGGCATTGCACCCGGCAAGAAGTAAGGCGGTTCATTGAGCCATGTGTGTACGCCAGCACCAGCCTTGCGGTTGATACGCGGGATGTAGCTCTGGGAAGCGTCGAGGTTGCCGCTACGCATAGCGATGGTGTTATGTTCGTTGTTCTTGTAAATCGGATGAACGATGTACTTCGGAGCAGGGAGCTGACCATTGTGGAGAGCGGCGTTGCCCCAGTAGTCGTCACGGCGTTCAAGAATAATCTTGTTCGGGTCGGCGCTGCGGAGAGCGTACGGGCCGGAAACAACCGGGTTCTGGTCCATCGGGAGTTTCTTCACTTCGTCCTTGGAACCGAGCTTTTCGATAAGCGGTTCGAACACGTGAGCAGGGACAATACGGATGGCCTGCAACAAGTCAAGAACGGAAAGCGGGTTGTTGCGCTGTTTCTTGTTGATAAGGAACGCAACTCGTTCCACTGCACCTGCCGGTTCGGATTTAACAGTATCGACATGGATTGCGGAAATCTGTTCGCTAGTGTTGATAGAACCCATCGTGTAGATGAACTTCACGTCACGGGATGTGACCTTTTCACCATCGCTCCACTTTGCAGCCGGATTCAAGTCCACGACGATAGAATCGTTGTTCTTGCTTACGAGAGTGCCGAGGAGGGATTCAATTTCACCCGTCAAGGAGTTGTAAGTGAGAAGCGGTTCATACATCAAGTTGAAACGACCACTCACAGGCCAAGTCGTCATCCAGCTTTCTGCAAGGGGGTTGAACGTACCAGGAGCATCATTCTGCTGCCCAGACAAGTAGAGCGTTTCCTGACGCGGCAAAGAACCGCTGGCGAGCTCGTCTTGCGATGAGCTACCGCACCCAAAAAGTGCGCCAGTTGCCGAAAGCACCAAGGCCGTTCTAGCAATCGATTTCAGTCCAATCATTTGAGTCCTCTTAGAATAGGCCCTCTTTGGGCCCTTTAATGAAAATTCGAATCTAATATAGATTATTCCTTTTAAAAATAATTTTGCGACTTAGTAAAAAAAGTCTTGATGATTTCTTAAATCGGATTAAGAAATTTTTACATTTACAAATGTTTACTTTCAAGGTTTTATTGCATCACACTTGTCAAACCCGATTTAATCAGGATTCTCCACCTCGTTATGTAAGGGAGACGCCCTCCCGGGACAGGGTCGAGGATGATAGGCGGGCATGACAAATCAATCGTTATCTTGTTCGTCAGAAATTTCAACGGGGACGGAGTCCTCGACAGAATCGCCGCCAGCGCAGTATTCAGCGACTTGTTCACGGAGCTTTGTGCCGCGGACTTTGCCGAGCAAATCAATGATGTCTTCGAGCGGGGCGTCCATGAACGCTTCGGCGCTCTTGTACTTGCTCAGAATCTTGATGCGGGTTTCGTGACCAACGCCTGGCATCTTGAGCCATTCGACTTCAAGATCCTTCTTGCGTTTGCTGCGCTGGTACGTAATGGCAAATCGGTGCGCCTCGTCGCGGGCGTTCTGCAAAAGCTTCAACGCGGGACTCGTGCGGTGTAACACGATACTTTTGCGGTCATCCGGGAACACGATTTCTTCAAGGCGCTTTGCAAGCCCGATCAGCGGCAAATCCTTATCGTGACCAAGCTCCTTTAAAATCTGCATCGTAGCATCGACCTGGCCTTTACCGCCATCGCACACCCACAAGTCAGGCATCGGGATTCCTTCTTCTTCCAAGCGGCGGATACGGCGCGTCATCACTTCGCGCATGCTCGCAAAGTCATCGACACCTGTTACAGTCTTGATAATAAACTTTCGGTAATTGCTCTTGTCGGGGCGCCCGTTCTTGAACGCCACAAGGCTTGCGACCGTGTTCGTCCCAGACAAATGAGAAATATCCACGCATTCGATACGGAACGGAGTCTTCTTTAGGCCGAGAACTTTTTGCAGTTCAAAAACGCTGCTGTCGATTTCGCTGTACTTCTGCACTTCGGCGCGCATTTCCACGAGAATCATGTCGGCATTCGCCGAGGCAAGTTTCAAGAATCCAAGCTTTTCGCCGCGCTGCGGATTCGTGAGCACGACCTTGTGCGTCGTCTTGGATGCAAGCGCCTGTTCAATGGACTCACGCTCCGCCATGTCCGTCGGGAGCGGCACATCCGTTGCAATTTCGCCCGGAATAAATTCCACGTCCATGTACCATTGCACCACCATCTGGCGGAAAATTTCCGTTTCGTCATCTTCGAGCTTGCATTCCAAACGGTAGTGGCGGCGCCCGCAAAGCACTCCATTACGGTACTCGAAAATCACGGCGGCAGCCATCGTGCCGTTCCGCTTGAGCGAAAGCACGTCCACACAGAGGCTCGCATCAGACACATCCGTTTTCTGGTGCGCACTCGTTGCCTTGAGCGCCTGAATCGCATCGCGTTTTTTCGCCGCCGTCTCAAAATCCATGCATTCGCTCGCTTCGAGCATTTCGCGTTCCCAAAGTTGAATCAAGTCATCGCGCTTGCCGCCCAATAGCATCTGCGTCTGCGCCACTTTTTTCTGGTATTCTTCACGTGTCACAAGACCTGCACACGGAGCGCCACAACGCCCGATGTGGTAATTGAGGCATGGGCGCACCGGCCGATTGAGTGGCAACTTCAGTTTGCATTCGCGAATCTGGAACAGCCTCGCCGCAATGTCTTGCAGTTGGCGAATCATGCGCGAACTCATATAAGGCCCGTAATACAGGCAGCCGTCCTTCTTCACGGAGCGGCTCAGGAACAGTCTCGGGAACGGTTCGTTCACGGAGAACGCCAGATACGGGAAATGCTTGTCGTCCTTGAGCAATACGTTGTACTTAGGCGTATGCTTTCGGATGAGGTTTGCTTCCAGGATGAGCGCTTCGGTTTCGCTCTCCGTGATGATCCACTCAATATCGCGGATATACGGGAGCATGAGCGTCGCCGCACGGTGGCCGGCATGGTCACTGCCGTCGAAATAGCTCGACACGCGATTCTTCAGGACCTTCGCCTTCCCTATATATATAATCTTCCCCTGGGCGTTCTTCATGATGTACACCCCAGGCAGCAGAGGGAGTTCCGCCAGTCGCCGCTCAATGTGTTCACTTACTGGAATCATGTAATTTCAAATCTATTTAATTTTTTATATTGTCGCGCCCCATTAAAATCAGGCAATTCCCTTTTCTCAATTAGGATCCAAAAATCTATATTACAAAGGTCATTTTACATTTTATCACACTCTAGTTACAAGAAAATTTTATATATCTTACATAGTAAATTTCGCACCCCGCCAAATATGGAGAAATAATGAATTTCGAAAACATGAACTTGTTGTCGCAGAAGGTTGAAAGCGTCCTCGGAACAGTACGCGCCCTGCGTGAAGAAAACGCCAAACTCAAGCAGCTTCTCGAAAGCAAAAACGCTCAGGCAGAAGACCAGAAAAACCTGCTGGACTCCGCCAACGCAAAGATTGCCGACTACGAAGCCGCCCTCAATGCAAGAGCCAACCAGGCCGCCGCCCAGGACGAAGCTATCAACGAGAAGAACGGCATTATCGACAACTTGAACGCCCAAGTCAACGAGAAAAACGGTATCATTGACGCCCTCAACGGCCAAGTTGCCGAGAAGAACGGCATCATCGACAGCCTTAACGGTCAGGTCGCCGAAAAGGACAACGCCATCAATTCCTTGAACGGACAAGTTAACGAAAAGAATGGCATTATCGATTCCCTGAACGGCCAGATCAGCGAGAAGAACGGTATCATTGACGCCCTTAACGGCCAAGTTGCCGAAAAGAACGGCATCATTGATTCCCTCAATGGACAGGTCGCCGAAAAGAACGGCATCATCGACAACCTCAACGGTCAGGTCGCCGAAAAGAATGGCATCATTGATTCTCTGAACGGCCAGATGGACGAAAAGAACAACATCATCGATTGCCTCAACGGACAGGTCGCCGAAAAGAACGACATCATCGACAACCTCAACGGACAGGTCCAAAACCAGGGCAACGAAATCGCCGAAGCCCAGAGCAAGTTCCAGCAGCTCCTTTCTACGATCGAAAACGAACTCGGCACCGAAATCAACATCAACGAACCAGCAGCAGAACAGGCAGAAGCCCCTGCTCAACAGGCAGAAAACAAACCTCAGGAAGAAACCCCAGACCTGTTCGCGAGCAATGGAGGCTCGCAACCCGGTTTTTTCGGCTAAGGTGGTTGTTGGATAACGATCCATTCGGCGTAGGAATGAAATAATATGGCAAACGAGACACTTAGATCAGTCAGCATTA
>Ga0310695_10004468_pt1 | contig 25730 bp, 21 predicted proteins | sample RumenRJG_04DNA_FD_203882 | JGI IMG/M metagenome (GOLD analysis project Ga0310695, IMG submission 203882) | Bovine rumen microbial communities from Lethbridge, Alberta, Canada - RJG_04 (v2) (version 2) | ecosystem: Host-associated > Mammals > Digestive system > Stomach > Rumen | place: Canada...
CCTAGAGATTTGTGTCGGTCCACAATGCTTTTGGTAAAGTTCAAGGGCCTTGGCCCATTCATTTTCTGTGTGTTTCTTATACATGAAAACCCCGAAAGTTGTGTCCAACTTTCGGGGTTCACATCAATGTCGGCGGTTATTTTTTATAATCAGTCAACGGTCATTAGTCAATGGTCAATAGTCATTAGAAAAAACAACCAATAACTAATAACCAATGACTAACAACTAACGACTAAAAAACTACTTCAAGCTAGGTGTTTCCCAATCAATCCATTCAGACTTCTTGAAGCTGATGGTCTGCGTGTTCTTGGAATAGTCAATCTTACCCGTCTTGGCTTCCTTGCCGAGCAAGAACTTGTTCATAAAGTCCTTGACTTCGTCAAACTGCCCGTTCGGAAGCTGGCAGTGACCATGACCGCCTTCCTGGCTGTAGGTGTAATTTTCCGTTGCACCGAGAGCGTCATAAACTTCCTTAGAAGCTTGTCCGCAATAGTTCGACGGAACTTCGCCCAACCATTCCTGACCCGCATTGTCGAGAATGAGGAGCGCACGCGGAGCCACCATAGCCACCAACATGTGCTGGTCAAACGGGAGCGTATTTTCCTTGCCATCGTAGCTCTTGAAGCTAGAAATCATCCACTTGCCTTCGGAACCAGCACTGCTCAAGCCCTGAACGAACTGCTTACCCTTCTGCTTGTTCACCTGAGCGCCCACACGCCAAAGCGATGCGCCACCAGAACCGGATTCCTGCGGAATAGTCAGTGCGATACGTTCGTCGAATGCGCCCACGGCAAGCGTTCCCTTACCCCAACGAGAGCAACCCGTCATGGCGAGATGCTTGACATCGATACCGGCTTCAGGCGTCTTTTCAAGAGCATCGATAATGCGGCTCACGCCCCAGGCCCACGCGATAATGGTGCCGTAGTTGTTCGTGTTACCACCATAGATGTTGAAGAACATACCGCCACCGCTTTCGGGAGCGACGTCATCCGGGTTAAACGTAATCTGAGCGATATCAAGACCGTTCGTCGCGTTGCCGAGACTTCCGCAACCGCCCATCATGCCACCGCCAAAACCGATCATCGCAGGCTTCGGCTTGTCCTTGGTACCGGCGTTGCTGATTTTCACGGAGAACGAACCGGATTTGCCCTTGTCCGTGACCTTAATGGTGAGCTTTCCGCCGGAATAGCTGCCTTCCACCTTTTCCGGATTGCGCGGCTTTGTACCGAACATGAGCTTTTCGTACATGGCACCAATTTCTTCACGACGGCATTTCCAATCAGCCTTGCTAGAAATACGCTTGCCATCAAGACCCATAAACGGGTCCGGCAGTTTTGCGTTGTTCACGCTTGAAGGGATATTGCCAATCTGGCATTCACTGCGATGGTCTTCAACAAATTCATTTACCGGAGTCGGAGGCGTTGATTCGCTAGAGCTAGAGACTTCCGACTTTGTTGCAGACGAACTAGATTGATGATGTCCACGGCTAGAACTAGAGACAGCATCGCTGCTGCTTCCAGGCAAAGCATCGCTACTCGACGAAAGCTGAGGTCCAAGGACACTACTACTAGATGCACCGCTAGAAATAGCGACATCAGAACTACTCGTCGGAGATTGTGCATCTGCAGAAGAATCAGGTCCCTGACTGCCAGAACCGTCATCAGAACTTGATTCTACGCTATTTTCGGCGTACGAACTGGAGCTAGATTCTACACCAGAAATAATTCCAGCGGATTGACCGACCTGTTCCAAGCATTCTTTTGTTGTACATTGCGCGGCAGAAGTCATAGCTTCATCGCCGCACGCCCATAAGCCAAAGGCAGCAACTGCCACTGGCATTACTTTCATCCACTTATTCATTGTATACCAACCCCAACAACAGCCGTGAATTCGGCGGAATTGTTGTCCTTTAAATTAATCTATTCTAAAAATTTTGGGCGAGGTGTAATAACTTTTTTGTTGTAACAGTTACAACGCACTCATTCAGATGCATCTACCCGCAAACTGGAAATTTTCAATTTTTCCTTTTTTCTAGTCAAGTCGATGCTTTTTTCGTCTTATTTTTGGCATATTTTCGAAAAAAAGCCGCATAAGTATCAAATTATTAGATAAATTGAGAATGATGGATCAGGCTAAATTTACAACGAACCAAGAGCACATTGTAAGTGTGCTCCTTAAGAAGAATCCCAAACTTGACGAAGGGATTCTCAGAAAAGCTATAGCCTTTATTGCCGATGCCCACGATGGTCAATACCGCAAGAGCGGCATGCCCTACACAGAACACCCTTACGAAGTGGCCAAGATTCTTGCAGACCTCAAGCAAGACCAGGCAACGGTACTCGCAGGCTTATTGCACGACGTGGTGGAAGACACCCCGCATACCCTCAGTGAAATTTCAGAACTTTTTGGCGAAGACACGGCGTTCATGGTCGATGCGGTGACTAAGATTACCGCCGTCCAGGAAGCAAGCAAGACAGCGCAAAAGGCAAGCACCTACCGTAAGCTCATTACGGCCATGGCCAAAGACCCGCGCGTCATCATGATCAAAATCGCGGACCGCATCCACAACATGCGCACCATGCGGTACATGAAGCCCGAAAAACGCAGGTCCATCGCCCAGGAAACGCTCGACATATACGTGCCCCTCACCCACAGGTTCGGCCTTTACAAGCTCAAGACCGAGCTCGAGGACCTGAGCTTCAAGTACGTAAACCCGGACGAATACCAGAAAATCGTCGACGCGCTTATCGAGAACAAGGAAAAGCGCGAAAACTACGTGCAGTCCGTGATTGGCCCGCTCCAGATCAAGATGGCCCTCGAAGACTTCGACTGCACCATCCAGGGGCGCACCAAGAACATATACAGCATCTATAACAAGATGATTGCCCGCGGTTGCGGGTTCGAAGACATCTTCGACATTTTCGCCATCCGCATTATCGTCGAAACGATTCCGGAATGCTACCTCGCTCTGGGTTACGTTCACAACCTCTGGACGCCGCTGCAAAGCCGCTTCAAGGACTACATCGCCACCCCGAAGCCAAACCTTTACCAAAGTATCCATACAACCGTCATCGGTCCTGAAAACAAGATGGTCGAAGTCCAGATCCGCACAAAGGACATGGACCTCACCGCCGAAAAGGGATTTGCCGCCCACTGGGCCTACAAGATGGAAACGCAGCACGAAGGCGAAGAACTCGCCTGGCTCGACCACATGGTCAAGCTGCAATCCGAAATCTCGGACTCCAAGGAATACCTCGACTTCTTGAAGGTAGACTTGAAGCCCGAAGGCATGACGGTGTTCACCCCGAAGGGAGCATCCGTTGAACTCCCCGAAGGCGCCATCGTTTTGGACTTTGCATTTGCAGTACACACGGAGCTTGGCCTGCACTGCATCGGCGCACGCATTAACGACAAGGTTGTGAGTCTCGATGAACCGGTACCGCACGGTGCCACCATCCAGATTTTAAAGAGCCCAAATCAGGAACCGAGCCCGGAATGGCTTGAAATGGTCAAGACCATCAAGGCAAAGCAGGAGCTCCGCAAGTGGATGAAGACAAGCATCATCACACAGTCCCGCAGCCTCGGTAAAGAAATCTGGACTCGCGAGCTCCGCCTCCTGAAAATTGAAAAGGACAAACGCCCGAAGGAAGAGGACATCCTCAAGAACTTCGGCATGACGAGCCTCAACGAATTTTTCGAGAAAATCGGCCAGGGCGAACTGCCGCTCCAGGACATCCACCGTTTCTTGAACGGCGGAAACGACATATCCAAGGAAACCGCAGCCATCCGCTTCTATCCGAAATTCGGAAAGGACATGGACAACACGCTCACCGACGAAATGCCGTTGATGATTGGCCAAGAAACCAGTCTTCTCATCCATTTCGCAAGCTGCTGCGGCCCTGTTCCGGGTGATAAGATTGTCGGCGTGATGCGCCCGCAAATCGGTATTGAAGTCCACAAGAGCGACTGCCCTTGCCTCAAGGACTTGCCGACCGACCAACGCCTCCCAGTCGACTGGAGCGCCGACGTTTCGAAGCCATTTACCACGCACCTCACGATTGAAACAGACAACCGCAGGAACTTGCCGTTAAGCATCCTGATGGTTCTGAAAGACGAGAACTTGTCGCTGGATAGAATGAGTATCGCCAGTGCCCAGTACACGGGACGCATCCGTATGGAATTCAAGGCGTTCCGCAAGGACCAGGTCGATGCCATTGTGGCCAAGATAAGGCAAGTCGAGGGCGTCAGAGGGGTTGAAAAAGCATGATATCTTCCCTACACCATTGCGACTACACACAAAAAAACCGTGCGTTCAACTGCCGCATGAGGAACCGTTATTACGAAGAAGTGTATTACGCATTCCGTGCGCTGTTCCCGAACGAAATCGCCGAAGCCAAGGACTCTACACCCGAAGAGAACAATGCCTGGTACCAGCATTTGAGCAAGGACATCAAGCGTTACGAACGACTCCTGATGACATGCCTCGAATATGCACAGGCTGCCATCTTTTACGGCAAGGCCGAAAATTCTTCGCTTTACTCCAAGGATAAACGCTGGGGTATTTTGCAAGAAGAAATTTTCCTCGTGCACTTTTTGCAGGAACTTCTTTCGACGACACGATACGTTATCGCAAGGATTGATACGGATAAAGTGTTGCAGCAATGGAGTGGGGAAATGCAGGGCATGAAATCAAGCCCTGTCGTTTACGGCTTTGTGAGTGATATTCAAGGCAAGTTGAATACCATGAACGCAGGCACCATTGATGAATTTAAGGACTTGCTGAAACACGTTCTAGACCGTTTCCAGATTGGCAATACGCTATTCGGAACCGTCCAGGACTTGCAGAATTTCTACTAATGACCATTGACTAAAAACTAACGACTATGTCTGAATACATCATACTTTCAATATTCCTTTTTCTGGGCGCGTTTATCGCGGCGGCGGCAACCGTCACAGGCCTATTGCTAGGCTACCGCACCAAGAATACAAAGAACAAGATGGCACCGTACGAATGCGGTATGGAAACCATCGGCAACGCAAGAATTCAGTTCAAGGTGGGCTACTACTTGTTCGCCTTGCTCTTCCTCGTGTTTGATATCGAAGCGCTGTTCCTCTTCCCCGTCATGATGAACTTCAAGGAAATCATGGCTGGCCACACGGCGCTCCCGCCATCAGTCGTCGTTATCGACCTTATCATCTTCATTGCGATTCTCGTTTCAGGTCTCGCCTATGCCTGGAAGAAAGGAATTCTCAAATGGGAATAATTAATTTAGCTCCAAAGATTTTGGACCCGATTCCCGGTGGAAAGTACGTTGTAAACGCCATCGACTATGTTGTGAACTGGGCCCGTGCAAACTCCATTTGGCCTCTGACATACGGTACTAGCTGCTGCGCCATCGAAATGATGTCGAGTTCTATGGCCCGTTATGACATTGCCCGTTTTGGCTCTGAAGTGTTCCGCTCGTCCCCCAGGCAGGCGGACTTGTTTATTTTGGCAGGTACAATTACTCGCCGCATGGCACCCGCCATCCAGATGCTTTGGGAACAAATTCCCGGTCCGAAATACGTCATCGCCATGGGCGCCTGCACGATTAGCGGTGGCCCGTTCATCTACGACAACTATTCTGTTGTCCGTGGTGCTCAGAACTTGATTCCGGTCGACGTGTTCGTTCCTGGCTGCCCGCCGCGCCCCGAAGCACTCTTCCACGGACTTTTGACGCTCCGCGAAAAGATTCTCAAGGAAACATGCCGCAACCCGTGGCACGAAGGCGAACCGAAAGACGTTTCGACAATGGACCGCTATCGTGAAGCTGCAAAGACCTGGGCCGCTCTCGAAGAAATGAAAGACGAGCAGATGGCTGAAGCCCGCGCGAAGTTCAAGGAAGAAAATCCAGACTACAAGAGCGCCTTCAAGCCGATTCGCGTCAAGAAGCCGGATTTCCCGGAAGTGGAACGCGTGCCGTTCAAGCGCTTGGGCCTTACGCAGCAAGAGCTTTTTGCAAAGCTCCGCGCCAAGTTCCCGAACGTGACAGTGCATACGCGCGGTGAAGACACTCCTGAAGATGTTGTCGCGAAGATGCCTGCGGATTGCCCGCTCGAAGTCATGCTCGAAAAGGAAGACTACCTGAACGTCGTTGAATTTGTCAAGAACGATCCCGAATTCAAGATGGACTACCTAATTGACGTGACCGCGATTGACTACGACGACCACTTTGACATGGTCACAATGCTCAGAAGCCTTGAAATCGGCCACAAGATTTTCCTTTGCGTGCAGCTCAAGAAAGACTTCTCCATTGAAGAAGAAAAACGCCCGACATCGCTTTTGGCAAGTGTCCCGACAATATCTCACCTCTACCCCGGTGCAGAAATCAAGGAACGCGAAGTTTACGACATGTTCGGCATCAAGTTTGAAAACCACCCCGACCTTCGCCGCATCTTCTTGGACAAGGACTTCGTGGGTTACCCGCTCCGTAAAGACTTTACTCACCCGGAAATGATTAGGAGGCCTATATGAGTCATCAGTTACCTCCGGGATTTCGCCTCGAACGCAAATCGAATACTGAAGAATTTTTTATCAACATGGGTCCGCAGCACCCGAGTACTCACGGTGCTTTGCGACTCACGCTCCGCATGGACGGTGAGACCATTGTAGAAGTTGTCCCGCACTTTGGCTATATCCACCGCGGTATGGAAAAGCAAGCTGAATCGATGAGCTACTTGCAGTACATCGCGATGTCGGACCGTCAGGACTATTTGACAGCTATCCAAAACAACTTGGGCGTTGTTATCGCTCTTGAAAAAGGCATGAACGTAGGCGTTCCGCTCCGTGGCGAATACATCCGCGTGATGCTCCAGGAACTGGGCCGCATTGCCTCGCACTTGGTGTTCTATGGTTGCTTTGGCGGTGACCTTGGCGGACAGACCTGCCTCTTGTTCGGTTTCAAGGAACGTGAAATGATTCACGACATCCTCGAAGAAGTCACAGGCTCCCGCCTCACGACAAACTTCTTTAGACCAGGCGGCAGCCGCTATGACGTACCGGATACGTTTATCCCGCGCGTAAAAGCATTCCTCGACCACATGGAAGATACGATGAAGGACTACGAAAGATTCCTTTCGAAAAACATCATCGTGTTGGAACGTAGCATCGGCATTGGCGTTTTGAGCAAAGAAGACGCGATCGCTTACGGTTGCTCGGGTCCTGTGCTCCGCGCTAGCGGCGTGAACTTTGACGTGCGCCGTGCAAACCCGTATAGCATTTACGACCAGCTCGACTTTGACGTGCCTGTGTTCCACAATGGCGACTGCTACGACCGCTACCAGATCCGCATTGCTGAAATTCATCAATCGCTCAAGATTCTGCGCCAGTGCGTCGAAAAGTTCCCGACCGAAGGTCCGTGGCGTTCCAAGGAAAAGCCGGTGCGACTCCCAGTGGGCCGCTACTACAGCGAAATTGAAACCGCCAAGGGACTTTACGCCACATACGTTGTCGCCGCAACGACCGGCGAAAAGCCGTACCGCATCCACACACGCGGCCCGAGCTTCCCGCATATTGGAGCAATTAACAAGATGGCTCAAGGTCACAAGATTTCGGACCTCGTGACCATCATGGCAACTCTTGACCCCGTGATTCCGGAAATTGACAGGTAGTTTATGTTTGTACCTTCAGTAACACATCCTATTGGCGACTTTGTCCGTGAATGGGTTCCGCGCTTGGCAGAATATCTGCCCGCAAACATCCAGTCCGAGGACCTCAACAGCGTCGTCGCCTTCCTCATCAACGCTGTGATTTGCATTATCGCCGTTTGCGTGGTGAACATCGGCTCTGCCCCGATTCTCATCTACATGGAACGCAAGGTTTGCGCCCACGTGCAATGCCGCCTTGGCCCAATGCGTCTTGGCTGGCACGGAACGCTCCAGACCATCGCGGACGTGATCAAAATGCTCTTCAAGGAAGTGTACGCTCCGAGTGGCGCTGACAAGCTCATGTTCTACTTGGCTCCGCTAATCGTCTTGATTGCACCGTTTATCGTCTGCGCTTTGATTCCGTTCGACAAGAATCTTGTGGTCGCCGATGTCTCGATGGGCATCCCGCTCATCATCGCGGTAAACGGCTTTGGCGTGCTCGGTATTTTGCTTGGCGGCTGGAGCAGTAACAACAAGTATTCCTTGCTCGGTGCGCTCCGCAGTGGCGCCCAGATGATCAGCTACGAAATCTCGTTTGCGATGATTCTCCTGTTCGTCGTCATGATTTCTGGTTCTACGAACCTCATGAGCATTACGATGGGCCAGGAAGGAACCATTTTTGACTGGTGGATTTTCAAGATTCCAGTCCTCGGTTTCATTGCATTCATCCTCTTCTTTATTTCTAGTACCGCCGAAATGAACCGCGCTCCCTTCGACATTGCCGAAGCAGAACAGGAACTCACGGGCGGTTACCACACGGAATATAATGGCACTCCGTTTGCCATGTTCTACCTCGCCGAATACATCGCCCTCATCACGAACTCCGCACTTGCGACCACATGCTTCCTCGGTGGATTCTTCCCGCCGTGCATCGGCATTGCTGCGGTGGACAACGTCTTGAACATGGTGCCTGGCGTCGTGTGGTTCTTCGCCAAGATTTACTTTATGGTCTGGTGCTACATGATGGTCCGCTGGACGTTCGTGCGTCCGCGTGTGGACCAGCTCATGGACTTTGAATGGAAATTCTTATTACCTGTCAACCTTGTTTTGCTGGTAGCAGGAGCAGCATTCATTGCAATCGGCCTCTAATGACTATTGACCAATGACTATTGACTATGCAAGAAAAAATTTCAACTCTTCAATACATTAAACGCTACCTGAAGCGTTGCATTACGGGTCCGTGGAGCCTTATTTGCGGATTGTCCGTGACGCTCAAGTATTTTTTCAATCCTAAGCGCATCGTTACGGAACAGTACCCCGAAAACAGGAAGACGCTCAAAATGCACGACCGCTACCGCGGCCGCCTCGAGATGATCGAGGATGCAGACGGCAACAACCACTGCACCGCTTGCGGCATGTGCGAACGTGCCTGCCCGAACGCCTCCATCAACGTGCTTGCCACAAAGAACATTGCAGGCAAGAAGGTTCTCGGACGTTACGTGTACCACTTCGCGAGTTGCACCCAGTGCGGCCTCTGCGTGGAAGCCTGCCCGTTTGGAGCCATCCAGATGAGTCCCGCTTTCGAAGTCGCGACAACCGACCCGAACGATCTCGAAATGATTTTAAATAAGAAGGAGGGACAAGGTTAATGTTCCCGGATTTGCCTTTATCATTCCCGATGGGAGGCATGGACATTGCGTTCTATGTCGTCGCATTCGTGATTTTAATGACGGCGGTTTGTTGCGTTGCCGTGAAAAACATCTTGCAAAGCGCTGTGTTCCTCATCTTTAGCTTTGTCACGACCGCCATCCTCTACATGCTCATGCACGCAGAATTCATTGCGCTTGCCCAGGTGATGGTTTACGTGGGCGGTGTCGTGATTTTCGTGGTGTTTACAATTCTTCTCACAAGCCATTTGGGCGAAGACGCCTTCTCGACAAAGATGCCGCGAATTTTCACCGCGTTTGCGCTATCCATTGCGTTTGTGTTCGTGATGGTCAAGTGCGTGCTGCCGACGCCGGATTTGGCAAGCGGCATCGTGAACTCCCCCGCCGACTATTCTTCACTCCAGAACTTCGCCTTGCGCTTACTCGGTAACGATCCGAACGGATTCATCATCCCGTTTGAAATCGTGAGCGTGCTCCTCTTGATGACGCTCATTTGCGCTATCACGGTCGCCCGCCGCACCAAGGAAGATGCCGAAGAGGAGGCTAGCAAATGAACCTTTTGAATTGCTTGATTCTCGCATTTTTGCTGTTCGGGATTGGCGTCTGGGGCCTGATGCGCCGCCGCCATCTCATCGGTATGCTCATTTCCATTGAGCTCATGTTGAATGCAGCGAACATCAACTTTATCAGTTTCGCCTACTTCACCGCACACGATGCGACTGCAGGCGCTCTGTTCAGTATCTTTGTCATTGCTGTGACGGCTTGCGAAATGGCCATCGCCCTTGCGATTATCGTGACCATGTACCGCCGCCATAAGAGTCTTGACGTTGACCAGTTGAGGGACCTCCATGATTGATGATATCACTCTCGGCTATTTGATTCTATTGTTCCCGCTCATCACGTTCGTCGTGAACGGGCTCTTCCTCGGAAACAAGTGCGCCAAAGCAGCTGCAATTTTTGCAGTCCTCTGCAACGGCCTTGCTTTTGCCGCCGCAGGCACAATCGCCTTCCACTACTTTAGCTCGGACTTTGCACCGCAAAAGGCGATTCTCTTTGACCACACGTTTATCCCGTTCATCGAGGATTTGGTCGCAAGAATCGGCATGCTCGTAGACCCGCTCTCCGTAATGATGCTCGTGGTCGTCACGTTCATCAGCTTCATGGTGAACATCTACAGCATCGGCTACATGCGCGAAGACCGTGCCGCAGGTCGTTTCTTTGCACTGCTCTCGCTGTTCAGCTTTAGCATGCTCGGCCTCGTCGTCGCGACAAACCTTTTCCAGATGTTCATCTTCTGGGAACTCGTCGGCGTTTCGAGTTACTTGCTCATCGGTTTCTGGTACCACAAGCCAAGTGCCGTGAGCGCATCCAAGCAGGCATTCATCCTCACCCGCTTTGCCGACAGTTTCTTCTTGCTCGGCATTGTGCTTGTGAGCTACGTCGTCGGCAGCTTCGACTTTTCGACAATCAACTCGCTCTCTCTCGCGGATTTCCAGAAAGACTTCATCAACCTCGGCCTTGTGACAATTCCAAAGTCCGAAGCGCTCGTTCTCGGCTCCATCTTGATTTTCACCGGTGGCTGGGGCAAGTCCGCCATGTTCCCGATGCATATCTGGCTTCCGAACGCGATGGAAGGTCCGACACCGGTCAGCTCTATCATCCACAGTGCAACGATGGTCGTCGCAGGCGTTTACCTTGTCGCTCGACTCTTCCCGTTCTTTGCCATTTGCGATAATGCCCTTACGCTCATCATGTGGGTTGGCGCATTCACGATGGTATTTGCCGCCGTCATCGCTTGCACGCAAAAGGACATCAAGCGCATCCTCGCCTATTCCACGCTTTCGCAGCTCGGTTACATGATGTTTGCGCTTGGCGCTTGCAAGATTGGCCAGGTTGTCGCCGTTACCGGTTGGACAGCTTCAACATTCCACATCTTTACGCACGCTTTCTTCAAGTGCAGCTTGTTCCTCATCGCCGGTAGCCTTATTCATCAGGTCGGTACAAACGATCTCGATGCCATGGGCGGTCTCGGCAAGAAGATGAAGCTCACTTACGCTTGCACGCTCATTTCGATTCTCGCAATTTCGGGCATTCCGCCATTCTCCGGATTCTTCTCCAAGGACGAAATCATCCTCGCCGCATTCCAAGGGCACCATTACGTTGTCTTCGGGCTTGCGCTTCTCACAAGCGGTCTCACGACATTCTACATGTTCCGTCTGTTCTTCCTTGCATTCCATGGCGAACCGCGTCACGAAGGCGTCAAGGCAGGCCATGTGCACGAAGATTTCGCAATGACACTCCCGATTGCAATTCTTGCGATTCCCGCACTTGCAAGTGGTTTCGCCGCCCAGCCTCTTTTTGAAAAGTTCTTTGTTCCGGGCCAACTGAACGTTCCGCAGCTCGTCAAGCTCGACCATGCGGAATGGCTCCCGTTTGTCGCCGTCGGCATTGCCGTTGTCGCACTCGTGATTGCCTGGGTGCTTTACGCAAGCCCGTGGGCAAAAGTCCAGCGCGCCCTCGACGAATCCAACCGCAGCGGCATCTACAAAGTCATTTACCACAAGTTCTACTTCGATGAAATGTACTACGCCGTCGTCCGCCAGTTCATCTTTGGCGGTATCGCACGCGTCGCCCGCGCATTCAATGATTACGTGATTGAAGGACTCCTCGCCTTTACGGTCTGGTTTGTCCACAAGCTCGGTGACTTGGTCCGTTTTGCCCAGGCCGGCTACTTACCGTTCTACTTGGGCACTTTGATTGTCGGCGTTCTCCTTTGGCGATTCTTCGGCCAGCTTCCCCTGTAAGGCGCACCCATGAATACAATACTTTTTAACTCCATTTGGGTCCTCCCCCTCTTAACGGTTCTCGCCTGCGTACTGATCCCCGCCACGTACGAAAAGACGCTCCGAACCATCCACGTCACGTCGGCAACGATTGTCCTTGCAATTGTCTGCTACTTGACTTACGCCATCTATGCCCTCTCGGGAACTCCGACAGATCCGGCTGCCGCACCGCTTGCGCTCCGATTTTTTACGGACATCCCGTGGCTCTCGATGTTCAATGCCCACTACATTGTTGGCGCAGACGGTCTCAACATGCTGTTGCTTGCACTCACGGCGTTTATCGTCTGGGCAGGCGTACTTGTAAGCCTCAAGATCAAAGGGAATCAGAAGATTTTCTTTGCACTTATCCAGCTTTTAGCAACAAGCGTTTACGGCGTGTACATGAGCTTTGACTTGGTGCTGTTCTTCGTGTTCTACGAAATGGAAGCACTTTGCATGTACTTGATGATTGCCTGTTACGGCAGCGGCAAGCGCGACTACGGTGGTAAAAAGCTCACGTTGACGCTCGCGTTTGGCTCTTCGATGATTCTTGCAACGCTCTTTGGGCTTTACTTCGAAAGTGGCGCCACAAGCTGGAATCTCATTGAAATTGCAAAGACGACGCTACCGATGGATTTCCAGATGTGGGCATTCCCGCTCATGTTCATGGGATTTGCCGTTTCGAGTTCACTCTTCCCGTTCCACTTCTGGAGTCCGGACGGTCACTCCGCCGCACCGACTGCCGTTTCAATGCTAGCCGCCGGCGTGATGATGAAAATGGGTGCTTACGGATGCCTCCGTGTCGCCATGTTCCTCATGCCCGAAGCCGCCAAAATTTGGCTCCCGTACGTTGTAGCGCTCCTCATCTTTAACGTGGTTCTCGGCCCGTTCATCGCCATCCGCCACAAAGACCTCAAGTACATCACCGCATACAGTTCCATCAGCCACTTGGGCCTCATATTCCTCGGACTTGCAGCCCTCACGCCGATTGGACTTCGCGGCGCTAGCCTCCAGATGATTTCTCACGGTTTCTTGACTGGGCTTTTCTTCGCGACAATCGGCATGATTTACGAACGCACCCACACCCGTGACATCACGGAAATGGGCGGTATCATGCGCAAGATGCCATTCCTCGGCGTTGGCTTTGTGCTTGCCGGTTTTGCTGGGCTTGGACTCCCGGGCTTTAGCGGATTCATCGCCGAAAGCACCATCTTCATTGGCGCATTCCAGCAAGATTCCACGCTTACACGCATCGTGACGATTCTCGCGATTCTCTCCATCACGACGACCGCCGTCTACATTTTGCAAACCGCGAACCGCATGCTTCACGGTCCGCTTCCGCAGAAGTACGAAAGCCTCACTGATGGAAGCTTCCGCGAAAAGTTGGTCATCGTCGTTCTCGTTGCCTGCTTGTTGTTCATCGGTATTTGCCCCGGCTGGATTTCGGAACTTCTGGACCAGAGCATAGCTCCGATTTTTGAAAAGATTTCATCGGCAGGTTTATAGTAGGTTTAATTATGACAAATTTTGCAATTCCAAACTTCATTCTACCTGACGTTTTGCTGCTGATTTTCCCGTTCATCGTGATTGGGATACGCCTTTTCGTGACTACTCAGTCCAAGGTCCCTTGGCGCATGGCAAACATCGGCTTTATCGCCATCTTCTTCTTGCTGAACTTCATCCCGCTCGCAAGCGGCAACGGCAAGTTCTTTATCTGCAACTGGAAAGTGGACGACTTTGGCGTGCTCATGCGCGAAGTGCTCATGGTGAGCGCTCTGCTTGGCATGTGGCTTTCCAAGGACTACTTTGAACACGGCGCCGACAAGAAGCCGCCTATGCACCAGATTGCCGAATTCATCGGCGCCATTGCTTTTGCGACGTTCGGCGGCTTCACGGTCGTGAGCGCATGCGACTTGCTCACGTTCTTCCTCGGCCTCGAAATTGCGACCATCCCGATGTACGCACTCGCCGCCTGGAACAAACGCGACCAGTACGGTTCCGAAGCGGCCACCAAGTACATCTTGATGGGCTCTGTCGCAACAGCATTTGAACTGTTCGGTTTCAGCAACCTCTACGGTTTCTCCGGAAGCCTACACTTCAACGAAATCCAGGCCGCCGTCGCAAGCGGTTCTAGCCCGCTCTTGTGGATTGCCGTGCTGTTCCTCTTCTGCGGAATCGGATTCAAGCTCACGCTATTCCCGTTCTACACTTGGGCTCCGGACGTTTACGAAGGCGCTCCAACGCCGGTAACCGCCGTGCTTTCCGTGACTTCGAAGGCCACAGCCATTGCGTTCCTCGTCGTGCTCGTTTACGGCCCGCTCGCTCCGATTCAAGATAAGATGGCACCGTTTATAGCCCTCCTCGCTGGCGTCACGCTCTTTGTCGGAAACCTCGGTGCATTAAAGCAGAGCCGCCTCCGCCGTTTCATGGCCTACAGCTCTATCGCTCAAGCCGGTTACATCATGGTCGCATTGCTAGGCCCTGCAACAACAGCAAAGACAGCTATCATCTATTACCTCTTTGTCTACGCCGTTTCGAACTACCTCGCATTCTTCGTATTCGGCATCATCGGACATCACCGCGAAGAGACATTCCAGTCGCTCCGTGGACTTTCTAAGCAGAACCCGAGTCTCGCCATCGCCCTTGCCATTTCGATGTTCAGTTTAGCAGGCATTCCGCCACTCGCCGGCTTCTTTGGCAAGTTCCACCTGTTCTTCAGCGGAGCCTCGACGGGACATTACACGCTCGTGGCGTTCGCCGTTTTGAACAACGTCATTGCGCTCTTCTACTACTTGCAGCTCATCAAGGCTGCCTGGGTCGATGAACCTGACGGACATCTGAATCCGCTCCGCCTCACCAAGCGTCAGCGCGAAGTCATCATTTTGTTGAGTATCGCGGTAATTCTCCTCGGCTTTGTACCGTTCCTGAGCAACAACATCTTTGCCGGATTTATGAATTAAACAAGGGGAAACGCCTTGATTCTCCTAACGGAGAATGACATTACAATTTCGCCTCCGACTAAGTCGGAGGCGTTTTTTCGTTCTATAAAAAATACCCGAGGTCTTTGGAGTAGATCTCGGGTGAGATTTTTAGCGCAGCATTCGCCTCTGTGCTAGTGGACTCCTACGGAGTCCCTCGCTGTTCGGCTCAGCAATGCAGAAATGCGAGCATTTCAGCGCTGCATTCGCCTCCATGCTAGTCCTGCAAACAACGTACAGAGTAGGCATAGTCCTTATTGAAGTTGCCCAAATTCGCTTTGTCGCGACTGCTACCCAGGGACACTACATAAGCGTAGTTTTCGCCCTCGTCCCACTGCGTGGTTCCCCAAAAGCCGCAGCTGCCGCCAGCTTTAGCGAAGGTAAAATTGACATACTTAAAGCCAGCAGGGAGCGCAGAAAAACCGTATGCATCCTCGTTCTCGATGTCATCGACAGCATTCCAGAGAGTCTGAGCCTTGAGTTTTTGGCCCGCCGTGGCGCTCCCGCCCACAGCGTCGATCAGGGTTTCCCATTCCGCTTGGCTCGGCACGTGCCAGCCGTCCGGACAAGCACCCTGAACATAGCCCGAGCCAAGGTCACATTTGAAACGGCCGCACTCGCGCTTGTCCACAGCAGCTTGCCAGGTATACAGGCGACCGTAGGTGTCGCAGTCTGCTCCCTCATAATCAGGACTTTTGGCACTGCCACCGCACCAGCTGTCTTCAATTTCATAGTTCAGGTTTTCAGCCATCCAGGTCTGTTCGCCGATTTTCACCTTCTTGTAGACGCGTTCCACAACATCGCCTCGCTTTGCACAGAACTGCGTTCCACGGTCATATTCACTTTCACCGCAAGTAAATTTCTGTAATTCGTTTTCTACGCATTCAAACTTCATCGGATTGTAATCCTTGCCATCGCATAGGTCATACACAACCTTAGCATAACAGAACTGAGCATCCATGTCATAGAGACTATCTTCGCAATCTTCAGAATTGCATTCCGAAGGGCACGACTTCAGTCGTTTCCCGTCCTCACAGATGACATCGCTCGGATTATAGGCCTTTCCGCCACACAGTTCAAGGACAGCAAAGACTCCTTCTTTTTCATTGAAATTGCAGAAGTGGGTTTCCGGATCAAAAGGCTCGTTGTTGCACGTTGCCTTGTAGAACTTTTCAATCTGGACATTCTCACCCTTGCCGCACTCAAGCGTAACGACACCAGCCTTGTCGCCAACAACCCTGCAAGCATCGTCACTGGCATCTTTTCCATTTGTGCCGTCCTTGATGACGACCGGTTCGGATTTGCCACAGGTTATTTCAACGCCGCCTTCGACTGACTTGGTCGAGCAGCTTTCGCCCGCAGGTCCGGTAACGCTTTCGCCGTCTTTTCCATTCGTGATCGTAACAGTTTTATCACCACAAGTCAAATCGTAACCGTTCTTTTGTTCATTGACTTTGATGGAGCAACTTGAACCCTGTGCGCCCGCCAGCGAAGCAAGCCACTCGGCTTCAGTTCCCTTGAAGCCGTTCTCCTTTGCGATTTCGTATGCAGACTTGCCGTTCGAGCCGTTGGTTCCGTTTTTGCCATCGGCTCCTTTAGCACCGTCCTTACCATTCAAAAGAGTCCCGACCTTTTTGCCACCGCATAGCACGTCATATCCAGAACCGTCTTTCAGAGGCTCTACGGTACAGGATGTTCCATCTACCCCATTCTTACCGTCTTTGCCGTCTGAACCATCTTTACCATTCTTGCCGTCAGAGTCCTTGACATCAGAGAGACTCACTTTTTTCCAGACACTGTCGGAACAGAAGTAAATAGCATCGGAACTATCGACATAAACCATGCGGCCTTTGTTCTTGGAATTGCAATCGCCCAGATCTTTAAACGATGCAACCGTATTTAAATCGGCATTTGTAAGTTGGTCAAGTTCTTCACCGCAAGCGGTCAAAAGAGCCGTTGCAGATAATGTACCTGCAAGCGCAATAAGCATCTTTTGGGTTCTTGTATTCATGTTATTGATCCTTTAGGTTAAACTCATATGTGCAGAAAGTAATAAAAGTAAGCTTTTTATAAGTATAAAAACACCACAAACAAAATATAGGCTATACGAAAGAAATTGTCAAGGATTTTGACAACAAAATTATATGAAGGTCAGGCGAAAATTCAGCCTAAAATTCGTTCCAGATGTCGTTGGGGAGTTTGCCAATGTCGCGGAAATCAAGCTTGCCGCTTGTAGCAGAATTCATGCTCACGAGACGTGCCAAGGGCTTGCCAGCACGTTCAATGACGATTTCTTCGTCCTTGATAGCGACCTGGTTCAAGAGCGTCCCAAAATTCTGACGCATATCCATTGCTGAAACAACTTTCGACACGGCGAGTCCTTTTTATACCAATTTAATTATTATTATAATTAACGTCAATTTCATGCGTTCTAGTTCCTTCGACTTCGAACCCAACGGTTCTTCACTCAGGATGACAACGTAAACGACATCTCAATTAAAATCAAATGGATCAAGAAGTTCGCACATTTTCGGTCACGCAGTACATGCGTTCGCTCAAGAACACCGTAGAATCAACGCCTGCGGTTTGGGTGCACGGGGTCATTTCGCAAATTGCGGAAAAACCGTCGGGAGTTTACCTGAGCATCGCAGACTTTGCCGATGGCGACGTGAAGCCCAAGGCCACCCTTGCCCTTTACTGCTACACAGCCAAATACGATGCGATTCTCGCCAAGATTTCTAGCCTTTCGCAGCCGTTTACGCTCAAGCACGACTTGAAAGTCAATTTCCTCGTGCGTGCGGAACTGTACATCCCATATGGAAAGCTGCAAGCGCAAATCCTGGACATCGACCCTGTTTACACGATTGGCGAACTAGCTCTGACGAAGAGCGCCATCTTGAAGCGCCTTGCGATGGAAGGCCTGCTCGAAAAGAACAAGCAACTCGAACTTGCCGACGTGCCGCTCCGCGTGGGGCTTATCACAGGCGAGAATACCGCAGCGTACAAGGACTTCACCACGCGACTTGAAGCCTCGCCATTTGCATTCGAAGTCACGACCGTCTATGCGCGGATGCAAGGGAACGAAACCGAAGGGAGCATCATCGCCGCCCTGGAGCAACTTCAAAGCGACCCCAATTTAGATGTTGTCTGCATTGTGCGCGGTGGCGGTGCCAAGACGGACTTGAACTTCTTTGATAGCGAAGCGCTTTGCCGAGCGGTCGCGAACTACCCCACCCCCGTCTTTACGGGAATCGGCCACGAAATCGACCGTTGCCTTTTGGACGAAGTCGCTTACCTCTCGTGCATCACGCCAACGGATTGCGCGAAACGTCTCGTGGAACGCGTCACGGATAGCTGGAACCGCATGACAGACGCGATGGCAAACATCGCCGATGGTGCCCGCGATCTCCTCTCCGAAAGCAACAAGCAACTCGGCACGATAGGAAACCAGTTCCAGCAAAAAGTTTTCGGATTCATCCAGAACGAAAAATCGAAGCACGTCCTTATTGCGGCCTCCATCAAGAAGGACACCGCATTTTATATAAAGTCCGAACACGAGCGCCTCGACCGCAACCGTGAAGGTTTAAAGCAAGGTTCCCGCAAAATTCTCGACCTCGCGAAATCCGAGTTCGAACTTGTAAACGAGAAAGTCAAAAACGCAGACCCCAAGACGACTCTTGCCAAGGGCTACTCGCTCACGCTAGATGCAAACGGCAAATTTATCCGCAAGGCAAGCCAGCTCAAGAGCGGCGACACCATCAAGACACGACTCGCCGACGGGGATGTTTTGTCTGTGGTAAAGTAACACTCTAACCAAATACTGGCAAACTTTCAATTTTCTTGAAACGGCGCGTCACGGGATCAAGCTCAAAATAGCGCACAGCATCGCCAAGCGCAAGCATCACGTAGTTCGGCGTCAAAATCAGCAAGTACTTGTTCAGTTGCTGTTGCAACACGGGCCAAGTGTATTCGCCCGGAGCCTTGCACTCCACCAGGAGCCACGGCTTTGCTAGAGGCGCCCCCGCCCGAAAATTGTGCACCATGATATCCACGCGATCTGCCGTCTTCGCATCAATTGACGAAAGCGGAAATTCCACCGCAATCAAGTGTTCCGGCACCTTCACCACATCAATCAAATAACGCACCGTCGCCTGACGGACATGTTCTTCGGGCGTTGCAGGGACTTCTTTTTTGCGAATCGGGTCAAATAGCGTATCGTGAGTCATTGGCGTGAATATAAAAAAATCACAGAATCATGAAGGGAAAGACACTACTTCAAACAAATCATTCAAAAAATGTAAAATCAAACAAGCCGAATCAATTTATTCATACTATTTTTATAGAGGCTTTTTTGGACAAAGAAGGAGCAATCATGGATTTACAGGAATACGTTGATCAATTCGATTCGATGACCTGCATCATGTCCGTTGAGAAAAAGCCCAACGGCTATGGCAAAATGCGCATTGAAGTCGGGAACAAGGCTTATATCGACTCCTTCAAGAAAAATAACGACAACCTTGTAGATACGCCTTTCGGCAATAAGTTCATGTCAGGACAGGAATACACAAAATACATTCCCAAGGACCTGAACTTCGAAAATTTTATTTACAGCAGCGCCATCCTCAAAAAGCCGATGCACGCATACATCCACTCAGAAAGGTTCAACGCCTGGTTCAACATCTTCAGCCTGCCAATCGATTTTGAAGACCCGTTCAAATGCTACTGTACCTACACACAAGAACTCTCAACCGACATCAATACGAATTCTTTGCAGAGCCTTTCAACAAAGACAACCTCTGACGTGCTAAAGACCTGCATCAAGCTCCGCAGCACAAAGAACTTCCTCAAGACCATGGATGAAGTGATCGCGGACATCCGCAACATATGCAAAGCAAACTTCTGTTGCATCATGCTGACGGATTTCAAGGCTCGCAAATGCTCTTTGCTCAGCGAAAATGCCGCTCCCGAAATAGGCAGGCATACGCTTATGGACTTCCTGAACGACGAATTCATCAACTACGCCAAATCTTGGCTAGACATCATCAATGGAAGCTCCTGCCTGATTATCAGAGACGAAAAAGAAATGGAATTTATCAAGGAGCACAGTCCCAGCTGGTACGAATCCCTTAAATCAGCCGGCATCCAGAAAATCGCCTTATTCCCGCTCAGGTACAACGACGAGACCATAGGTTTTATCTGGGCCACCAATTTCGCTCTCGAAGAAACAGACCATATCAAGGAAACACTTGAACTTTCAACATACTTTATCGCCTCGGAGATTGCAAACTACAAATTGCTCCAAAAGCTTGAAACGCTAAGTTCCACAGACCTCTTGACTGGCGTAAGAAATCGCAACGCGATGAACAACCGCGTAATCCAAATTGCGTCTGGACGCGAACGAATGCCGACCTCCTACGGAATAATCTTTACAGACCTGAATAGCCTCAAGGCTGTAAACGACAGAATCGGCCACAACGCCGGAGACAAGCTTCTGGTGGACGCCGCCGAAATTCTTCAGACAACATTCAGTGGAAGTAGCATTTACCGCGCCGGCGGCGACGAGTTCCTGATTATCGACTTGGAAACGCCCAAAGAAGTCCTAAGCAGCAAAGTAGAAGCACTACGAGAGAAGTCGGACAATACGAACAATATCAGCTTTGCCATTGGTTTTTACTATGAAGAAAAAGGCGGCGATATTCGTGCGGCCATGCGTGAAGCCGATTACCGCATGTATGAAGACAAGAAAGCTTTTTATGATAGACACCCTGAATGCAGGAATCGCTAAATGATGGACTTGCAGGAATTTGTAAATAAATTTCATACGATGACAAGTATTTTGTCAGTCGAAAAGCGCGATGACGACAAAATTGGAACCATACGCATCGAAGCCGCGAACAACCTGTATATTCGCGCCATGGAAAAAGTCGACAAAGACGGAAACGTCGTCTTTAAGGAAAAATTCATCCCTGGCAGTAGTTACGAACGTTACATGAAGAAGGAACTCAACTTCGAAAACTTCTGCTACGAATGCGCCATCAAGAAAAAGCCCGTTCACGCATACATCCGTCCCGAGTACTATAATTTCTGCATAAACTTGTACATGATGCCGCTCAGCATCAATGATCCAAAAAAGGCATATTGCAGCTACTCGCAAGAGATTTCTTTCGAAGAAAATATTGAAGCCATGTCCAATATTTCGGCGACAACATCTTCCAATGTTTTACAGACCTGCATCAAGCTACGCGGAGCCGCAGATCTGCAAAAGACAATGGACGAAGTCATCGAGGACATCCGCCAAATTTGCGACGCCAGCTACTGCTGCGTATTGCTCACGGACTTCAATGAACACACCTGGTCTGTATTCAGCGACGCTCTGAAAAAAGATTCAAGCATACACTCCATTCGTGAACTGAAGGACCAGGACTTTGTTGAATTCGCAAAATCCTGGATAGACACGCTCGCCGGCAGCAACTGCCTGATGATCAAGAACCAATACGATCTTGAAGTCATCCATAAAGCAAACCCGACATGGTACGAATCGCTCACGGGAGCAAATGTCAAGAGTCTTGTTCTTTTGCCCTTGGAATACAACGGCACGACGATCGGCTTTATCTGGGTTGCAAATTTCAACACGTCAAATACACTGATCATCAGGGAAACGCTTGAACTTACCGCATTCTTTGTAGCTTCAGAAATTGCAAACTACCAGTTACTAGGAAAGCTTGAAGTTCTCAGCCGCATAGACCTCCTGACAGGCGCCATGAACCGTAATTCCATGAACAACAGGGTTACACAATTCCTGAACGGAGAAGTACAGTTCAACTCTCTAGGCGTCATCTTTGCAGACTTGAACGGTCTCAAATCAACAAACGACAATCAGGGGCACGATGCCGGCGACAAGCTATTGAAAGATGCAGCCCAGATTTTAAGAAGCAGTTTCAGCGACTGCGAACTTTACCGTGCCGGCGGCGATGAATTCTTGGTCATTGCCCTAGACAAGCCAAAGAAGGATCTTGAAGACAAAGTCAACAGGATTCGCGAGGAATCGATGATCCCAGGCAAGGTCAGTTTTGCCATTGGGCTCTACTATAGCGAAAACGGAGAAAGCATCTGTACAGCCATGCATAAAGCAGACGGACTCATGTACGAAGACAAGAAGCGTTACTACGACCGGTTTCCCGCCAACAGAAGGCGATTTTTATAAAGCCTCAAAACGCTCTTGACATTTGCATTAAGCGGAACTATATTTTTGCACATGAATATCTTTGGACAGAACACCATCGCAGCGAAAGCGATTGCAGCAAGCCCGGCAGCAGCCCGAGCTATTATGGGGCTGTCCAAAGAAACCAATATCTGTAAAGCTTAACGCGAAAAACTCAGATTAAAAGTTTCAAGGGCAGCCCCGCAAACGGCTGTCTTTTTTTATACCCTAAACTTTTATACCCAAAAATTTAACCATAAAACAAGGAATCGAAAATTCTTACCTAATAATGCTCTGGATCCTTAGCCCTTTACAGAGTTCAGGATGACGTTGGAGTAATATTCAAGGCTCAGGATGACGCAGGATTAAAAATCTGGGTTCAGGATGACGCAGGTAAAACATTACAGAATGAATATTATTCTATAATTACGCAGTAAAAAGTGAATTTTCGATACCGCTATAGGAGTCTAAAATGCGTAGAAGATTGTTGAGCGAAGGTGCTAAGGAACTTTCTTACGAAATCCGCGAGATCGTGAAGAAGGCAAACCAGCTCAAGGCACTCGGCTTGCCAATCCATTGGGAAAACATCGGTGACCCGATTGAAAAGAAATGTCAAGTTCCCGACTGGATCAAGGACATTGTCGTTGACCTCGTCCGCACAAACCGCAGCTACGGCTATTGCCCGTCTAAGGGCATGCTCGAAACGCGCGAATTCTTGGTGAAAGAGAACAACAAGCTCGGCGGCGCACAGATCAACGTCGAAGATATCGTTTTCTTCAATGGTCTCGGCGACGCGATAGCCACCATTTATAGCCTTTTGTCGATGAACACCCGTATCATCGGACCGGCACCGGCATACTCTACGCATAGCTCTGCCGAAGCCGCCCACGCCCACACGGCTCCTATCACTTACCGTTTGCAGCCGGAAAAACACTGGTACCCGGACCTCGAAGAACTCGAGAACAAGGTCAAGTACAACCCGAGCATCGCGGGCATCCTGATTCTGAACCCGGACAATCCGACCGGCATGGTCTATCCGCTCGAGATCCTCCAGAAGATGGTCGATATCGCAAAGCGCTACGGCCTGTTCATCATCTGCGACGAAATCTACAACAAGATTACGTACAATGGCGCCCACGCCTACGCACTCGCCGAATACATCGAGGATGTTCCGGGTATTGCGCTCAAGGGCATTTCCAAGGAATACCCGTGGCCGGGCGCTCGTTGCGGCTGGGCTGAATACTACAACCGCGACAAGGACGAACAGTTCGACGCCTTCTGCCGCGCTATCGACAATGCAAAGATGGTGGAAGTCTGCTCGACCACACTCCCGCAGATGACGATTCCGCGCGTTCTCGGCGATCCGCGTTTCATGGAACACCGCAAGGCATTGAACGAAAAGATCGGTCGCAGGAGCGCCATCATCAACGAAATTCTATCCGACATTCCGGAGCTGTATTTCAACCCGACTTACGGCGCATTCTACAACACCATCATCTTCCGCGAAGGCACCCTCAACAATCACCAGACGCTGAAGATCGACAATCCGATCATCAAGAAGAAGGTCGAAGAATGGTGCAGCAAGACGACGAATCTCGACTACCGCTTCGTGTACTACCTCCTAGGCGCAAAGGGCATCTGCGTTGTGCCAAGCACGAGCTTCTGCACGGACCTCAAGGGCTTCCGCGTGACGCTTTTGGAAGAAGACGAAGACGAACTCCGCAGCGTGTTCACCACGATTCACGACGCAATCATCGAATATCTGCATAGTTAGTCATTGGTCATTAGTCATTGGTCAATAGTTTTTAGTTGCTAGAGTCCTGACACACAAAGTGTCAGGATTTTTATTTTGTATATTATATAAAAACAAATAAAAGAATGAATGTATGATCAAAAAATTAATCATCGGTTTTGCTTTATTAGCAACTTTGTCTCATGCGTCATGGGACAACCTTCCCATTCAAAAAGAAGGCTCTATCCAAATTGCTGGTCAAATTAGCTACATGACTATGGATCCAGTTTCAGGTCCGATGCTTGCTGCGGGCGCTCGTTTTTCACCGCTTAGCTGGCTTGAGCTTTCTGCAATTGTACCATTTGGAATCTTCAGCACCGACAGTACCCATAAAGAAATTGACGAATCCAACCTATTCGGCATTATGAATTCACAATTCGGTTTGAAATTTCAGCTTTCAACGGGATTCAGCCTCTATGTAGACGGCTACCTGCCAGGCACAAACTATTTAAAACAAGGTAATTTTGCTGTCGATTTGGGCATGCAGCATTCAAACATTTTCACAAGCGTTATATGGTCCAAGTATATTGGCATCATGCTGGGCGACGAATGGATCAATGAATACCTCCACTTTGGTACCGAAATTGACATCTTGTTCAAAAGCTTTACAATTTACACAGCCCTCGAAATCATCAAGGGGAAAGAAGCCCTCTACAACAGTTCCACCGAAGTCACTTCCACTAATTTCGGTGTTATCTTTGATATAGGAGCGAAGATCGAGCTTTCTGACAATGTGACTCTAGATGCATCCATAGAGATTACAGGAGGCAACCGACACAAACCTAAAGAAATCGACGAACCGACGGCATTTAGCATATCTCTTTTCTATAACTTCGATTAAGAATAATATTTCTATAAAAGAACTCCCGGCATGTTAAATGTCGGGAGTTTCTTAATTAAGTTAATTTAACTGTTAAATGTCGTCTGATTTCTTTATTGGAATCGGAAGGAACGGCGGCTCGAGTTCCAGGCAGATCGGGCAATGGTCAGAACCCTTCACATCGCGCAAAATTTCGGAACTTACCACATTCGGCATGAGCGCAGCATCGACAAAGCCATAGTCCAAACGCCAACCGACGTTGCGTTCACGGGCGCCAAAGCGGTTCGACCACCAGGAATAGGCATCGCGGGTGTCCGGGTGCAATGTACGGAACGTATCGACAAAGCCGTTTTCAACGTACTTGTCCATCCAGGCACGTTCAATCGGCAAGAAACCGCTCACGTTCTCGTTTTCCTTCGGGCGGGCAATATCGATTTCCTTGTGGCAGGTATTGTAGTCACCGACAGTCACCACATGCTTGCCATCGCGCAACCACTGCTTGGAATTTTCAAGGAACGCGTCGTAGAAGCGGAGCTTGTAATCCAAGCGGTCATCGCCCTGGCCGCCATTCGGGAAATAAATGCAGTTGAGCACCCAGTCCGGGAACACCAGCTGAAGCACACGGCCTTCTTCATCGAATTCCTCGATGTCAAAGCCATAATTGACCGCATCCGGTTCAATCTTTGAATACACGGCCACACCACTGTAACCCTTCTTGCGCTTGCAAGCGTTCCAGTAGGTATAATAGCCTTCACGGCTTGCCACTTCAGCAACCTGGCTTTTTTCGGCGCGGACTTCCTGAAGGCAAAGCACATCGGGATCGG
>Ga0310695_10004469_pt1 | contig 25723 bp, 24 predicted proteins | sample RumenRJG_04DNA_FD_203882 | JGI IMG/M metagenome (GOLD analysis project Ga0310695, IMG submission 203882) | Bovine rumen microbial communities from Lethbridge, Alberta, Canada - RJG_04 (v2) (version 2) | ecosystem: Host-associated > Mammals > Digestive system > Stomach > Rumen | place: Canada...
TTGATGTAAATGTCATCAGCATCCAAAAATCCTATATATTCTCCCTGGGCAATATCCAGTCCCTTATTTCGTGCAATCGCTGAGCCCTGATTTGTCTGAGTAATGATTGTTATTCTCTTGTCTGTGGAATATTCATTCAGTATTTCCAATGAACTGTCGGTTGACCCGTCGTTGATGCAGATGATTTCAATATCATCCAATGTCTGATTGGACACGCTATCCAGACATTCTTTAAGATGCTTTTCATCATTGTAAACAGGAATTATGACAGAAATTTTAACCATTTTAACCACTATTAATAATAAATTATTTAATAATTAAACTATATATCTTTAATTATCAAATTAGGAGATTGTTAAAAATGAAAATTATAGCGCTTCAAGCAAGTCCACGTGTAGGTGGAAACTGTGACGTATTGATGGACGAAATGATAAAGGGTATTGAAGAAAACGGCGGAGAAGTAGTCAAATACTACCTCGAAAGATGTGACATCGCTCCATGTAAGGCATGCATGCACTGTGCTGAAAACCCTGAATGCGTAAGGGCAGACGACGGAAACAAAATCATTGACGATTTGGTTGCTGCAGATGGTGTAATCTTTGCAACACCAATCTATTACGGTCAGATGTCTGCACAAGGTAAATTAATCATTGACAGATTCTATGCAATCGGCCAAAACCCTGATAAAAGCTTATCCGGAAAAGCCGCTTTGATATTTACCGAAAACCAGTCTGAAGGAACCTATGAGCAATACATCGAACTTACCAAATTCTCACCGTTCACATTCATGGGATATGAAGTAATCGGCCATGTGGATGCGGGAAGTGCAGGTCCTGCTGGCATTGTTGCTGAAGAGCAGGAGGACAAATTAAAAGAAGCTTACGAATTAGGTTTGAAATTCTAAACCTATTCGACCATTATTTTTTTTCTATTTTTTTACCCAATATCTTAAATAATCTGAAATACATAATGATATTTGAATATTATTAACTTATTATTGCAAAAGGGGTAATTATGAATAAAAAAATAATTTTAATTTTTACATTGACATTGGCAGCATTCCTGATGGTGGGTGCCGTCAGTGCCGAAGGTTTATTCGGATTTTTTAATGGAAGCAACGGGCATAATTCAACAAATGACGGCAGCACATTCGTTGTAGGATTCAGTGAGTTTCCACCTTTCGGATATAAGGGCGGCAATGATGATTATACTGGTTTTGATTTGGATCTTGCAAAGGAAGTTGCAAAAAGAAACAACTGGACTTTCAAGGCTCTGCCAATTATTGATTGGGAAAGTAAAGAGATGGAACTCAATTCAAATGAAATCGACTGCATTTGGAGTGAATTTACAATAGACGGAAGGGAAAACGATTATACTTGGTCAAATCCTTACTTTAACAATTCACAGATTTTTGTTGTAAAATCCGATTCAGACATTAATTCCCTTGATGATTTGAAGGGCAAGGTTGTAGAGGCTCAAAGTGAAAGCAGCGGATACAATGCAATCATGAACAATACAACATTAAAGGATTCACTTGGACAAATACATCAGGTCAGAGACTATAACACCGCTCTCATGGACATGAGATCAGGTGCATGCGATGCCGTTATTATGGATTCTCCAACAGCAAATTATCATATTGTTGAAAAATTCAATAATGATGGATTCAAAATACTTGACGAACCTGTAACATTTGAAAAATACGGTGTGGCATTCAAAAAGGGAAATGACGGGCTGAAAGATCAGGTTCAAAAGACTCTGGATGAAATGTTCAAGGATGGAACAGTCGAGAGGATTGCCCAAAACTACAGCGATTATGGAATTAATGAAGGAGTAATATATCCATAATCCCTTATTTTAAAAAACGAGTGTTTCTTATGGGTTTAGGTTCATTATTCAAAAGAGGAAAAAAGGAAAAAAAGCAAGAGGCTGTTGAGGATTCACACATTGAAATCAACACCGATGACTGCGGGGGATGTGAGAAATGCACAATCGCATGTCCAAATAATGTCCTGATTATTGCGGATGATGTTACAACCGTCCGGGATCCACAGGTTTGCAAGAGCTGCAAGGTATGCATGGCAATATGTCCCAATGACTGCATTACAGTTAACTGAGGTTTTCACGAACTGTGTCAATGAAACTTCTATCCTCTAATTTTATTATTTTTGTTATTTTATCTGATTTTTTTATCTCCACAATATCTCCGCTTTCCAATTTATTTGGAATGCCGTCGTTTAAAACATAAGCGGAAGTGTTGTCCCTCAGTTCTGTTATTTTTATCTTGATTATTGAATTTTTTGAAAGGACTATGCTTTTGTTGAGTACTGTATGTGGAGCTATTGGAGTAATGGTCAATATTTCGGCAGTGGGATCTACAATGGGTCCGCCGCAGGACAGATTATATGCGGTCGAGCCTGTTGGAGTGCATACCAATATGCCGTCTGCTATATATGAGGTTATGAGTTTGCTGTTGACTATGGCATCAAATCTCACTACGCCGTTGACGTTTTTGGAAATCGCAATTTCATTCAGTGATTCGGGAATGGTTACCTCATCGCCATCGGATTTGATGATTTTGCCTTCCACCATCATTCTGTTTTCGACGGTATAATTGTCACTTAATATACTTTTCAATGCCTTTTGCAAATCATCGGGATTGACTTCAGTCAGATAGCCCAATGTTCCGGTATTTATTCCGATAATTGGCCTGTCGGTCATTTTTGCAGTATTGAGGAATGTTCCGTCTCCTCCTATTGAAAAAAGAATGTCCGCTTCTGAAATGTCTTTTGCAATTTCAATGTCCAACTCCTTACAATACCTTATCAAATCATCTTTTGTTTTTAGGGCAATATCCTTGAAACTGTCTGCATTAATGAATATTTTCATGATTTAAATTATGTAGGAAAAACTAATTAAGATTTTCCACCAATATTATTCAAGACCGCTTCAATAATATTGGCTGTCTTGGCATGAATACAATTAAATCAATTGCAATTGCAAGATAAACTTGCCGTACATTGATTGGCACAGTTGAAGTTGATGCAATCTATACCATATTGCATTTTCAAATAATTTTTGCAAAAATACTATTAATTATAAAACAAATATATTAAATTAACAAAAAAAGTTTTGGAGAAAGAAGATGATATATTCAACAGAAATTGAAAATATGTGTCAGGTAAAAAAAGGCGCAAATCACGACCCGGCTCCAATACCTGAAGAAGGTAAATGGGTAAAAGCAAAGCAAGTAAGTGATATTTCAGGATTTACCCATGGAATCGGATGGTGCGCACCTCAGCAGGGATGCTGCAAATTGACATTAAACGTTAAGGAAGGAATCATTGAAGAAGCATTGGTGGAAACTCTTGGATGTTCTGGTATGACTCACTCCGCCGCAATGGCTGGCGAAATACTTGTCGGCAAAACAATCCTTGAGGCATTAAACACAGATTTGGTCTGTGATGCAATAAACACCGCAATGCGCGAATTATTCTTACAGATTGTTTATGGAAGGACCCAGTCTGCATTTTCAGAAGGGGGTCTTCAGATTGGTGCTGGCCTTGAAGATTTGGGAAAAGGCCACAGAAGCCAGGTTGGAACAATTCATTCAACAAAAGCGAAAGGTCCAAGATATCTTGAGCTGACAGAAGGCTACATTACAGAAATAGGACTTGATGAAGATGATGAAATCATAGGTTACAAATACATTAACCTTGGCGTAATGCTTGATCAAATCAAGGATGGCGTTGACCCGATGGAAGCCATTGAAAAGGCAACCGGACAATACGGAAGATTTGATGATGCCGCCAAAAAAATAGACCCAAGAAAGGAGTGATTGCAATGAGTTTATTTGAAAGTTATGAAAGAAGAATTGATCAAATCATTCCTGTTTTAGAAAAATATGACATTAAAGACCTTGAAGAAGCAAAACAGATATGTCTTGACAAGGGATTTGACCCATATGAAATAGTCAAGGGCGTTCAACCGATTTGCTTTGAAAACGCCTGCTGGGCATACACATTAGGTGCTGCAATAGCCGTTAAGCAAGGATGCACAAAGGCATCAGATGCCGCAAAGGCAATCGGTGAAGGACTGCAGGCATTCTGCATACCTGGAAGTGTAGCTGATGACAGGCAGGTTGGTTTAGGACATGGTAATTTGGCTTCAATGTTATTGAGTGATGAAAGTGAGTGCTTTGCATTTCTTGCAGGCCATGAAAGTTTTGCTGCAGCCGAAGGGGCAATAGGAATTGCAAACTCAGCAAACGAAGTCCGCCAGAAACCTTTAAGGGTAATTCTAAACGGTCTTGGTAAGGATGCCGCATTAATCATTTCAAGAATCAACGGATTCACTCATGTGGAAACAGAATTCGACTACTTTACAGGAGAGGTTAAGGTAGTTAAAGAGAAAGCCTACTCCGACGGTGAAAGGGCAAAGGTAAGATGTTACGGTGCAGATGATGTTCGTGAGGGTGTAGCAATCATGCATCTGGAAGGCGTTGACGTATCAATTACAGGAAATTCAACAAACCCTACACGTTTCCAGCATCCTGTAGCCGGAACATACAAGAAGGAATGTATCCTTCAGGGCAAAAAGTACTTCTCAGTTGCTTCAGGAGGAGGAACAGGAAGGACATTGCACCCAGACAACATGGCGGCAGGGCCTGCATCCTACGGTATGACAGACACCCTGGGAAGAATGCACTCAGACGCCCAGTTTGCCGGTTCATCATCAGTTCCTGCTCACGTGGAAATGATGGGACTGATTGGTATGGGAAACAACCCGATGGTTGGTGCTTCAGTGGCAGTGGCCGTTGCGGTCGAAAAGGCTATGAAGGAATAGGGATTCAATTCCCTTCCACTTATTTTTTTTTAATTTGATTCCAAAGATTAAGGTGATATCTTGAGTACTATGTGGGGATTGACAGTAAGGGGGATCTGTGAATACAACGGCAAAGTTCTGCTTTTAAAGGTCAGGTCCAAATCAGCACATGATGCCGGAAAATGGGAAATTCCCGGAGGCAAGGTAAAGAAATGTGAATTTTTCGATGAGGCCCTAAAAAGGGAATACCTTGAGGAAACCGGCCTTGAAATAGACATTGTCTCATTGCATAATGTTGTGAGAAATGATTATACTGCATGCAAAACATCTGAAAAGGTCAAATCAATTCAGCTTATCATGAAAGTGACATGCGACAGCGATGAGGTTGCGATAAGCGAGGAGCATGATGAGTACGGATGGTTTGATATGGATGAAGTCGATAAAATGATTGAAAACGCTTTGTTGACTCCGCCTGCAGTAAATGCTTTTAAAAAATAATTGTATTTTGAGATGGCTACCGTTGTAACCATCATGTTTTGTTGGCTACATTTGTAGTCAACCGAATCATTCTAGTTTTAATAATTTTGCAGCGTTTTCATAAAGAATCTGCTGCCTTTCTTCATCGGTCAAATCGATTTTATTGAAGTATTCCATTTCGCTGACTGACTCCCACATCGGATAGTCGGTTCCCCACAGCACCTTGTCTGCACCATATGCATGGATCAATTCAAGTGCTGTTTCAGGGCTCAGCGCATATAGGCTTGAGCTTAAATCAACATAAAGATTTTCAAAATCAGATAATTGGCGGGTTGCCTCTTCCCACATACTCCATCCGGCAAAATGAGCTCCAATAAATGTTATGTCGGGAAACTTTTCTAAAAATGGTCTGATTTGTTCAGGATTTGAATAGTTATATCTGAAGTCACCGCAGTGGACAAGCATCGGAACATCTGCTTTGCTTACCACTTCGCCTATCCTGAATGCACGATCCTCATTCATGGCGAACTGCTGGAAATCCGGATGAAGCTTGACGCCTTTCAAACCCAATTCGATAAGATAGTCAAAATCTCCCTGAATATCATCGCTGTCAGGATGAAGGGTTCCAAAACCAGTAAATAAGTCTGGATGAGTGTTTACTGATTGGGCGATGAATTCGTTTATTGATTTTACCTGCTTTGGGGTTGTCGCAACGGAATGTACAAGGTAATGTGTCACTCCAACTTCGCTTCCGTCCCTTATAAGGTCATCAAGTTTGCCGTTCAGGGACATGTCCAAATCATAGAAATCCCTAATTCCCAAAACTGCCTTGTCTGCAATTTTTTCCGGATAAATGTGACAATGTGAATTTATAATCTTTTGCATATGTTGGTCTCCTGCTTTTAATATAGTTTTTCACCGGTATACAGATTCTCTTCTGTGTAGATTCTAATCAGTCTGTCAATCAAATCATCATACATTAATCTGTGACCCACTGCTCCTCCGTAAGGTGTCTTTACATTGTTAAGGGATTTGTCTGAAAATTCGCTGCAGTTGTTTATGATATACCACATTCCATGAGGGGTATATATGAACAGTTCACCTTCTCCTTTTGAATATCCTTTCTTGAAGCTGTCCTGAGGGTCGTAGATTTTAGTTGAATGCACTGCCAGTCTTGAAAGGTCCTGTTCGGGCCTTGTGCCTGTCTTTTCAAACAGCATATTCAACCATTCGTATGACTTGTCAATTAAGTTAGCTTTTTTAATCGGATCGGCAAATGCTTCCTTTACTTTGTTCTGTCTTGACTCCAAAGTGTTTGTTATTCCAAGAATTTCTTCAATCTTGCTGACATCCTTTTCAAGGCATCTCCATCCTTCAGGTCTTCCGGTGACCTGGATATTGCCTTCTTTAAAATCCATTCTTCTGAACTCTCTAAAGTATGGCTTTACCTTTTCGAACTCTTCATCGGGAATTCTTCTGTTCAGTCCGTATAGATATCCATATTCGTTAGCGTCATAACATTTGGTTTCAAGTTTTAAATCTTCATCTGCCATAAGTATTATTATATTCAGATTTGAATATAAATCTATTGTAACATGAACAGAAATTAATATCAAAATATATTATATTCATTAAATTTAATTATTTTCAAATTTATTATTCAATTTCCTAATTTTAAATTAGTTTAGTAAGTTATTTTTATATTGAAAACCAATATTATTATCATGGCAAAAGTAAGTATTATAGGGTCAACTGGTATTATAGGTAAAAACGTTGCATTTACCCTTGCACTTGAAGATGCAGTTGACGAAATAGTAATGTTTTCAAGACCTGAAAGTCTTGATAAGGCGAAAGGAGAAACATATGATATGTATGATGCACTGGCTGCAAATGATATCGATTGTAGACTGACACCAAGTTCTGACTTTAATGATATTGCAGGTTCGGCCATTGTGCTTATTTCAGCAGGGGTTCCAAGGAAAAAAGGCATGAAAAGACTGGACCTTGCCGTTCCCAATGCGGAAATAGTAAGTTATTATTCTAAAAAAATCGCAGAATACTCTCCTGATTCAATAATCTTGGTTGCAACAAATCCCGTTGATGTGATGACAACTGTTGCACTTAAGGCATCAGGATTAAAGAAAAGCAAGGTCATCGGCGTTGGCAACCACTTGGATTCATTAAGATTAAAAAATTATTTCTCAAGACAAATTGACATCAACAGTTCTGAAGTGCATACCAGGGTAATTGGGGAGCATGGAGACCATATGGTTCCGCTTTTAAGCTCAACAACAATCGGCGGTATCCCATTAAAATATTTTGTGGAATATGTCAATTTGGACATTACTGGTTTAGTAGAACGATTAAAACGTGCAGGAAATACCATCATATCTAAAAAAGGAGCGACAGAGTATGGTCCCGCTTTTGCAATTTCGAATCTGATGTCCACTATCCTTACAGATTCCCATAGGGTCTTGACTGTAAGCAGCTACCTGGATGCTGAAATTGAAAGAGTTGAGGATGTTTCTCTAGGAGTTCCGGCAGTAATCACTAAAAACGGTGTTGCAATGATTGTACCGATTCATATGAATGATATTGAAAAGAAGGAATTTTTAAAAGCTGCAGAGACTGTTAGAGATGCAACTAATGAAGTTTTAACTCATTTGGAGTTATAGGAGTGCTTGATGAGTTTTACTCAAAAATGGACTGAATCAAGTCTTATTTTGAAAATCATAATAGGAATGATTTTAGGTGTTGTTTTAGGAATAATTGTTCCTCAATGGTCATTCATTGGCTTTTTTGGAAAAGTATTTGTAGAAGCCCTAAAATCTATTGCACCACTTTTAGTTTTTATTTTGGTAGCTTCGGCCATTTCTCAAGCAAAAACTGGAGTGGGCTCCAAATTTAAAATTATTATTGCAATATTTTTGCTGATGAATTTTATTGCTGCAGTTGTTGCAACTATGTCATGTTTCATATTCCCAGTAAGCATTCACTTATCCGCAGCAAGCACAGCAGTTTCTCCAGGGGGACTTGCGGATATATTAGGCGAAATGCTTTTAAAGATTTTTTCCAATCCCATAAAATCATTGTCTGAAGGAGAATATCTGGGAATATTATTCTGGTCCATAATCATTGGAATCGCTTTAAGAATGGTAGCTAGTGACACAACAAAAGATTTGCTAAATGACATTGCTGAAGTGTTTTCAAAAATCGTTTATTTCATTATTCAATTCGCTCCAATAGGAGTGATGGGTTTGGTGTTCACCTCCGTTTGTGAAAGCGGTTTAAGTATTTTTTCACAATACGGAGAGCTCATATTATTGATTGTCGGATGCATTCTTATCATGGCATTCATAATCAATCCGCTAATTTCAGCCCTTCTTTTAAAGAGAAATCCTTTCCCATTGGTTTTCACATGCCTTAAGGAAAGTGGAGTAACAGCATTTTTCTCAAGAAGTTCTGCTGCAAACATTCCAATAAATTTGCAATTATGTGAAAAGCTGGGCCTTGATAGGGATTTCTATTCGGTTACCATTCCGTTAGGTTCAACAATAAATACGAATGGGGCTGCCGTAACCATTGCGGTCATGACTCTTGTTGCCTGTCACACGATGGGAATTCCGGTTCATTTTTCATGGGCCATTCTTTTATGTGTTGTAACTACATTGGCGGCATGCTGCGCTTCAGGCGTTGTCGGAGGATCATTGCTGCTAATACCATTAACCTGTTCACTGTTCGGCATCAGTCAGGACATTTCAATGCAGGTTGTTGCGGTGGGATTTATAATCAGTGTAATTCAGGATTCCTTTGAAACAGCTCTTAATTCTGCAAGTGATGTCCTGTTTACTGCGGCTACGGAATATTATATGCGGGCTAAAAATGGTGAACCCGTTAATTATTTAGGTGAATTTTCAAAAGGTGATTAAATGAAACTTGTCGTACAAAGGGTAACTTCAGCTAGCGTTGAAGTGGAAGGAAAAACCGTTGGCGAAATTGAAGAAGGCTTGATGGTACTGGTAGGATTTGGCGAAAGCGACACAACCAAGGAAGCTGACTATCTGGCTCGAAGACTTGCCAAATTAAGGATATTTCATGATGATGAGGGCAGAATGAACAAATCAGTATTGGATATTGGAGGAAAGCTTTTGCTGGTTCCCCAATTCACATTATATGCCCATACAAAAAAGAACCGGCCTTCGTTTCACAAGGCTCTGGCACCTGATAAGGCAACGGAACTGTTTGATTATTTCACAGAAAAATGCAGCGAATTCGTTGATGTTGAAACAGGCGAGTTTGGAGCATTCATGAAGGTCAGATTGCTGAATAATGGTCCCGTCACCATTCTTTTGGAAAAAGAGTTTGAATGATAGTAACAAGTTAAATACAAATATTTAAAAACATTTACATCTAAATATATTCTTACCGATTATGGATGTAAATGTAAATGTCTAATGAAACTCCAAAATCAAATGAGATAAAACGGTTAACTACACCATTGACCATAAAGGACTTCAAGGCCTATGATAGCGAAGGAAATCTTTTAAAGTGTAGTGAAACCCTGTCTGATGTGAGATTCATAGTGGAGCCCAAGCAAAACATTTTAAATGACAATGAAATTTTACAGTATGCTCCCCAATCAAAATCTGCATCACAAATCAGACTGAAAAGAGGTTTTGGAAATATTCAAGACATATTGCTGGTCCATGAATCACTGCCATGGATATTGGGATTGTTTTATGTGGTCTTGATTTGCATAGCCGTCCCCGTAACATTTTCAAAAAACATTGTTGGGATGTATCTCATTTTGGTTCTGGTCATACTTCCCCTGCTTTACCTGTATTATATCTTCAATCATAAGAAATATAAAAAAGACACTGTTAAAAAACAGGTTAAGGAATCCAAGAAGGTGGAAACTCCAGTTTCTACAACTGCTGATGAGAAATCCTCAGGAATGGATTCATTTAAAAGATATGAAAAGGAAATCAGCAACCTGAAAGTGGTGTTCAATGTAAAGGAAAAGGTAGTGCGTGAACTGATTGAAAAACGTTTTGAACCCCCTCAAATCACTTATGACAAATTCATGTCCTCGATAGACAATTGCCATAAGCTGTTTTATGCACAGTCAGATGCGGCGTCAAACATTATTGATTTGGCGGTTGAAGACACACCAAGGGTTCAGGATGAAATTGAAGGTAAAATTGATGCAATGAAAAAGATCATCGACCAGATTGAAGATTTGACAAATGAGCTGGTAATAAATATCAGCTCTTCAGGCGAATCAACTGACGAGGTCAAAAATCTGTTGGATGATATGGAAAACTTGATTGAATCCGTAAAAGACTATTAGGTGATGTGATGAGTAAGATTTGTCCAAAATGCGGTAAGGAATTGCCGGATAATGCAAAATTTTGTATGGATTGCGGATACACTCTTGAGGAGAAAAGCGAAGGGATGTTAAGCAGCTTTCCGCTTCCGACACTGTTTATAGTACTTATAGTTGCAATATTGCTTATCGGAGGAGCATTCATCCTGTCTTCAAGTTTTAAAGACAACACTAAAGCTCCGGATAAAAGCAATGATGTTACTCATGCAGTTGACCTGACAATTACTGATGTGAGCGGATGGGACAGCGATTCCGGTAAAAAGAGCTATACATTATATACCGAGGCAATATTTAACAAGGTTCCCGATAATTTAAAAGGATATAATGTTAAAACTACATATTATGATACAAACGGTTCGGAAATTGGTCATGAAACGGAAACTTTGGATAATGTATATTATGACAGCAACTATGCGCTCAGTTTCGGATTTTATACAACATATAAATTACCGGACCCTGACCATGTGACAGTGGAAATTATAAATGGTGGAAAAGTTATAGATTCATATACAGAACAGATTGATAAAAATAAAATTGATTATTTAAATTAATGGGTGATGCAAATGGCTGAATTCTCACTTGATGTAGATGGTATTAAAGAAGATGTTGAAAAGTCAATAGATGTCGAAAAAGAAAAACTGGAAGATTCAAATCTCAAGACTCAGGCGGACAATAACGCACAGGCAATATTTGATACAGACCTCAACAATCCTCAGGAAAGGGATGGAATATTAAAACCTCTTGATAATTTCGGATTAAATGAAATGTCACGTTCAGCATCTCACAATGAAATGTTGGCAACAAGATTCGTTGATTTGACAAAAGGCGGAAAGGATGCGGACAACATTGGTGAACAGTTGATTGAACTCAACAAGCAGATGAAGGATTTGGATCCAAGCAAAGTTGATTTTGCAAAAAAGGGCGTCCTTGGAAACCTGATGAATCCCGTCAGAAAATACTTTGCAAAATATGAGAAAGCTGAAGTGGCAATTTCAGACATTGTCGAATCACTTGACAAAAGCAGCAAAGTGTTGCAAAATGACAACACCACTCTTTTAAATGAAGAAACATACCTTAGAGAAGTGACAAACAAGCTTCTTGCTGATATTGAACTGGGAAAACAGATGGACGCATCAATCGAAGCCCAAATCCAGAAAGCTGAAATTGATGGTGTCGACCAGAACAAAATAGATTTTGTCCGTGAAGAAGTCCTCTTCCCATTAAGGCAAAGAATCATGGATATGCAGCAGATGATTGTTGTAAATCAGCAGGGAATCGTTTCACTGAATGTGATTAGGCGTAACAACAAGGAATTGATACGCGGAGTCAATCGTGCAAAGACCGTAACAGTATCAGCCCTAAGGACTGGTGTAATGGTTGCAAGTGCACTCTATGATCAGAAAATTGTCATGGACAAGATTACCATCCTGAACCAGACCACAGAAAACATCATAGAGACCACTTCACACATGCTTAAGGAGCAAGGAAGCGAAATTCAAAGGCACAGTGCAGAAACCATGATTTCACCTGATGTTTTAAAGGCTGCATTTGCAGAAGCTCTGCAGGCGATTGATGATGTGAGCAATTACAAGGTTCAGGCATTGCCTCAAATGAAGGAAACCATAAACATGTTTAGTGATATGGCCGATGAAGGCCAGAAAGTGGTTGAAAAAATTGAAACCGGAAACAGTGATCTTCTAGAATAGATATGAATCTGACAGAAAAGATTAAAAATTCATGGTGGGTAATCCTTTCATTTATCATATTCCTGAATGGTTTAGGATTTATGTATATTGGATTTAAGCACAACAACCGGAATTGGATTTTAGAAGGCATTACCTATGAATTTCCATGGTTTTTCTATTTCATAATATTTGCAATTTATGGAATAAGCGTTCCATCAACATTGATAATCACTTTTTCAGTCATACTGATGTTGATTAGCATAATCAGATCAGTATGGGTGGCCGTTAAGCTTGCAGATGTATATGACAATAATGAAAAATACACCATCAAGCAAACCAACTTGAATCAGTCATCCAACAGTCAAAATAAAGGAGGCATTTCCCATAATTTTGCCTGTTGCCTTTGCATGATCTGCATTTTCATAATATTTTTAGTGATAATTTTTTAATGTGTGGTATGATGAATTTTAGAAAGATGAGAAGATATAAGCAGGAGCTTTCAAAAGAGGAATGCGTGGATATACTAACCAATGAGCCTAGAGGTGTCCTTGCATTGCTCGGCGATTATGACTATCCCTATGCACTTCCAATGTCTCATGTATATGTGGACGGCAAGATATACTTCCATGGAGCAATGGAAGGTCACAAAAACGATGCCGTTGAGAGATGTGACAAGGTTTCATATTGCGTGATGGATGAGGGCGTCAAAAACACGGACGGATGGTCATATATATTCAGAAGCGTAATCGTTTTCGGCAAAATCAGGACACTCACAGATAAGGCCGAAAAGATTGATAAACTCACACATTTGGGAGACAAGTTTTTCCCAAGCCATGATGATACAGTCAATGAAATTTCAAGACTTTTGGATAGAACAGAAGTATTTGAAATAACAATTGATCATATGAGTGGCAAAACAGTTCAGGAAAAATAGGAAGGAATTCGATTATGATAGGCAATGACTGGGATTTGGCTTTAGAGGATGAATTTGAAAAGGACTATTTTTTAAGGGTCATGGATTTTGTAGACAGCGAGTATGAAACTAAAACGATTTATCCTCCATATGATGAGATATTCAATGCATTCAAGTTCACACCGTTAAGTAACGTTAAGGTGGTTATTTTGGGCCAGGACCCATATCATGAAGCCGGCCAGGCACACGGCCTGGCGTTTTCAACCCCTGACGGCAGACCGATTCCAAGATCATTGAAAAACATATTCAAGGAGATAAATTCAGAATACGATTATCCCATTCCCGAATCAGGTTGTCTTGAAAAATGGGCAAAGCAGGGTGTCTTTTTGATTAATACCGTTTTGACAGTACAAGACGGTAATGCCAACTCCCACAGTAAATGCGGTTGGCAGACTTTCACAGACAATGTGATTAAAATATTGAACAGCCAGGAACAACCCATTGTATTTCTGCTTTGGGGAAAACAGGCCGAAAAGAAAAAGGAATTGATTACAAACCCGAATCATTTGGTCTTGATTACCTCACACCCTTCACCATTTTCAGCAAGACGGGGATTTTTCGGCTGCAATCATTTTAAAATGGCTAATGAATTTTTAAGGAAAAATGAAATGGAAGAAATAGATTGGAATTTGGTCCAATCCTTTTTTTAGTCTTCAGGTCATTACACCGAAATTTATTCCATTGCTTCCAAAGGATACGAATGAATGGTGTCCCTTATCCTTTGTCGGATAGTCATATACTTGTGATTCAATTGAATTCACAATCTTATAATTTTTATATTCGTCATTTAGGATGTCATAGAATTCCTTATGGGAGAATTTGGAATCTGATGATGACTTGACTATTTCCTTGATTGCTGGTGTTATCTTATTTCCCCTCCAGGCTATATAGTAGAATTCCTCTCCGGATGAAAACCACAGTTTTGAGTTGTTTTTCTCGTCATGCCTGTCATATGTGGTGAAGTGGACGGCATCATGGCCGGCAACCTTGACTTTTTTGGCCTGGTTGTGTTCAATGAAATATCCGTAAAGGTCCATTATTGCCGGATTTACATAGCGTATGGTAAAAACATCGATGTCTTCGTCAAATTCATACATATGAAAGTCGCTCTGATAGGGATTTTCGTATTGGGGAGGTATCTTGAACTCCTCATATCCTACAGTGGCTGTTGTCCAATTGGATGAATCAATTGCGCTGACCGCTCCAATCAGTATGGCCAATGCCATGAGAAAAAACAAAATTTTTCTAATCATGATAATATATTATAATAACCCCATTATTAAATAATTTGAAAAGTTCATATAGATGGATGAATTGCTAATGAGATGGTTTTGGCTGTAATTGATTTTAATTGGATGAGGAAGCAATTAAATCATATAGAAAATTCAAGCTTATATTTTAATGGACTAATTCTTCAATGATTTTGGGTAGAAATCATATGACAATCTCGAAATCGATTTTTCTGTTTTCTCTTCTTCTGGAATCCATATCGACAAAGTCATATACAAGCGGGTTTTTTATCAATGTTTTCCATACTTCAAATGTTTCCGTTAGAAAATCATCCCTGAAGCGGATGTGCTTTTCAATAATTGGACATTCGTATGGAAATTCGCTTGCATCCAATACCAGATGAAATTCGCCGTTTTTGGATATGTGGGGCACCAGGGGAAATGTCCTGCATTGTATTGGCCTGATGGATCTGTCACATCTTGGAGGATTTATGCATTTGACAAGGCAAACGTCCCCTTTCCATGAATGGGGGAAGTCCAACTCTTTTGCATCAATATAATATAGTTCAAATTCATCGCTTTCCTCATACATCAGCTCTTCGCCAGGCATAAGAAATAGTGCAAGGTCCTCATTGGGATATTCCTCACTGTCAAAGACACAGCATATCTCACCACATAATTTTCCGCAATCGAAATCAACTGGTGAAACCTTATCCAATCTTCGGTAAATTTTTTCAATAGATTTTTTATTAACTTTTGTTGAATTTTCCATATTTTTTTTAATTGTTTTTAAGGTTTAAATAGGTTATTATCGTGGAAATGGCAAAAAAATAATTAATCTGATTTAAATTCTCGGATTTTTATTAAACTACTTTAAATATAGCTATTTTATATATAATACTTCTTAAATCTATCAATTATTCTAATATAGTTATAAATTATATGCATTTTCATATTATAACTACTTAAATCATTATTTTGATTTTTAAATACTTTTAGTTCTTAAAAGATTATTTCATATATTTTAATCTTTTTATAGTCAAATTCAAATGGATGCTATTTGTAAACTTAATATTCATAAAGTATTAAGCTTATTTTTTAAAATTAAGTAATTTTAAATTGATTTAGCTAATAAAAAGGTTTATATAAGATATTTGTAATAAATATTGGTGAAGTGAGTTTAATCTCACGGATACTATAAAAAAATTCTAAAATGGAGGTAAAATATTTTGAACAAAAAAATATTACTCACTTTGCTTTTTGCATTGCTTTGTGTTTTATCAATTAGTGCTATTCAAGCAAGTGATGTTAATATAACAGATTCAAATATGACAAGTTCTAGCGATGATTCAATTCAACTTGAAAGTGAAAGTCAAACTAGTGAAATAGAATCTGTTAATTCAAATACTTTATCAACTGACAATGAAGAAATTGTTTTAGAAGAAGATAGTAAAAATAAGACAGAATTAACTGACCCAACCAATACTATATATTATAAGGGCTCATACAATGTGACCTTGAAGGATTCAAATTCAAGCAATACATTGGCGAACAAAACCGTTAATTTTGTAATTAATAATGTTAATTATGTTGCCAATACTGATGGCAATGGCGTTGCCAGCTTAAATCTGACATTGACACCGGGAAAATACAGCGTAACTGCTTATTTTGCAGGTGACAATACATATGACGCCACCAGTAATTTGACTTCTACATTAGAAATATTGTCAACAGTCAAAGCGGCTGACATCACAAAATACTATAAGGGAAGCACACAGTATAGTGCTACATTCTATGATAGTTACGGCAACGTTTTAGCAAATAGAGATGTGACTATTACTGTTAATGGAAAATCCTACACCAAAAAGACTAATGCCAATGGTGTGGCAAGCGTTCCGGTCAACTTAAAGCCTGGAACTTATAAGGTTACTTCAACCGATCCAATAACAGGATATCAGGTAACAACCACTTTCAAGATTTTGCCTACAGTCAGCGCAACCACTCTTAAGAAGGTTGCAGGTGACAACAAGAAATTCACCGCAAAATTCTACAAGAGCAACGGTAAGGCATTGGCTAAAAAAACTATTAAGTTCAAGCTTAAAGGTAAAATCTACAAAGTAAAAACCAATGCTAATGGTAAGGCAAGTTTATCTGTAAAAAATCTTAAAAAAGGAACATATACAATTTATTGTTATAATACAGACGGATCCTACAAGACCTTCAAAATCAAGGTTTACAAGAAAGTATCCACTACATTAACAACAAAACATTATACCTTCCTTAAAAAGGATAAGAAAACAATCAAAGTCACATTGAAAAATAGTTTAGGTTATGCTCCAACTTCTGGTAAAATAATCAAAATCAAAATCAATGGAAAAACCTACACTAAAAAGACTAATAGTAAAGGAGTAGTTTATCTTAAATTGCCTTCCTTGAAAAAAGGAGTATATAAAGTCAAATACACATTTTCAGGAACAAGCAATTATAAGGCTTCAAAAGCTAATTATCTAGTAACAGTACTCACTACCAAAAATTCAGTACTGAGTGTAAAAAGTACTACAACCTTTGGTTATGGGGCCGGTACTCCATTTAAAGTAGCGGCTACTGCTGGAGGTGTTGCTTTAGCTAAAAGAACAATAACTTTTGAAGTTGATGGTAAAACTTATACCAAAACTACCAATAATGACGGAATAGCATCACTTCCAATAAAATTGGAACTTGGTAACTATACTATTAAATATTCACTCAAGCAGGAATCAAAAGTAAATGGAAAGTCCGCAATTACTCCTATAACAGTAAAACTAAGAAGCGAATCAAAGCTTACTTGGAAAAGCGGGTCTTCATTTTCAGGTTCACCGCAAACATTTAAAGTATTGTTAACCGATTTGGATGGTAAAGCTATTTCAGGACAAACTATTAAGGTAATTATCAATTCTAAAACATACTCTGGCACTACTGCCTCAAACGGTTATGCTAAAATTAAGGCAACCGCTCCTGTAGGAAAATATACTGTTACTGTTAAATTTGCAGGTAGTAACGAATACCTTCCTAATTCAACAACAGCATCAGTTAGTATCACTACTTCAACCGATATCAAAGGTGTAACTGAAAAGAACACCATTGATAATTTGGCCCCTTATCTTAAGTCAACCACCAACTGTCAGGTTGGAAACTCTAAGATTAAATCAAAAGTCAATTCAGTAACTAGTGGTTTAACCAGTGATTATGCAAAAGCAGAAGCTATATATAATTACGTAAGGGATTCAATATCATACAGTTTCTATTATGATACCAAATTCGGTGCTGCAGGTACATTAAGTGCAGGAAGAGGTAACTGTGTTGACCAAGCACACTTGTTAGTTGCTATGTATAGAACAGCAGGTCTTCCAGCTAGGTATGTTCATGGAACATGCAGATTCTCAAGTGGAAGTACATACGGTCACGTATGGGCGCAAGTTCTGATTGGCGATACTTGGATTTGTGCAGATCCGACTAGTACTAGAAACTCTTTTGGAAAAATAGTAAATTGGAATACTAAGTCATTTAGTTTGCATAGCAGATATGCAAGTCTTCCATTCTAAATTCTATTTTTTCCTTTTTAATATTTTTTAACTTTTTTTCTATAATCTTTTCAAATTAAATATCAAACTTTTTTTGCAAATGAAAATCATTATCTGATTAATTTAAATAATAACATTTTCATAATATTAAGTAAATAGGTGAGAAAATGTTTAAAAAAATAATTTTGTTTTTACTGTTTGCCATGATGATTGTGGGAGTTGCAAGTGCTGCTAACCAAACCAGTTTTAAGACACCAACCAATTTTGAGGACATTGGTGACGGTGTTTACGTATTATATGACTCTTTTAAGAATGCAGATGAAATACTGTCTGTTGTAAAATACAACGCACATGATTGGAAGGATTACATCACCAATGATACCTCCAATAAATATGTTGTGCATAAGGATAAGAACAATACATATAACTATACTGACGGCAGCGTAAATGAAATAGGTTCCTTTGAACTTGTTGAAGTTGAAGGAAACAAATTCATTATTGACTTTGCCAAAACCGGCACGGAAAATGATTTGTCGAATACATATTCCAACATGCTCGAGTTCAACAAGCTGAATAACCTAACACCAATAAAAAAATAATTCTTTTTCTACTCTATTTTTTCCATCATCAATATATTTCTTTTCATGTTCAAGTAAATATTGCTAATAACTTGTAATTTTACATATTAACATCAATAATGCTTTTAAAAATGCAAAGCACTTATATATGTCCAGTTTTATAGATATCACTACATTTAATATAGTAGGTTGATGATATGACAAGTTTTGATTTTTTAAAAAGTTTTAACAGAGAGTTATATGAAATTGGTGTGAAACTGGAAGAGGATGCGTTAAACTCCCCAAGGGCTGTGACAGCAGATGCAACATTATTTTTAGAAAATCTGGTTAAGGACATATATAGGATTTCAAACAAAAAGCTTGAAAAACATTTGAAATCATTCTATAAAAAGGTGGATAACCTTTATAGATCAGGGGTTATAAGCTACATCTATAAAAACAAGCTCCAGGAGGCATACAGCCTCAGGAACAAAATCCATAAGGAATCCCTCGAATCAGCAGAAGAAAAAAAGCTGGCATTCGATCTGCATAAGAGGCTATACTACATTTCAAAAAAGTATTTCAGGGATTTCTGTGAAAATGAAGCTTACATAAACATCCCCGATTACAAAAAACCAACCCAAATCGATATCTATTTTGAAAACTGCATCATCTGCGGAAATTCAAACAAAAAATCCATGTCAAACATGTGCAAGATATGCAATCAGAAAATAGAAAATGCCAATTTCATGCTGAGCATTCAAAATACTTTCAATGACTCTCCATTTACAAGGCAGGACCTTATTGAATTTGGAATCAATGAGAGTCGGGCAATTCTGCTTTTGATGGACCTGTCAAGATTCGATGCTGTAACAAATGACGGCGAGTATTATACAATTCACAGGGATAATTTCAATGAGTATCTCCATGAGATTGACCAGTATATTGAAATAGGGATACTGATTACAAGATTTTACAGGAACGAGATTTCAGCCGGTGAAATAAAAAAGACTCCCGAATACATAAAGGGATGCAGGGACCAGTTGCCCTACAGGGAATTCTTCAAGCTTGCAACGGCAAAGATAGAAAAGTCATTCGAAGATGCGCTTTTGCAGTCAAAAGACATCAAAAGGAGCATGAGGAAATCATCGATGAATGAGCTGGATGTCAAATACTGGTTTCACCGTGAAAAGGAATCATTCAACGAAGGCATAATCAATGATGCATTCATATTATATAACAAGATATTGATTGATGATTTCTTTAAAATGAAAATGAAAAGCAATGAGGACGATGAGGATATATTAATCAGGCTACATATTCCAAAAGACATATATTGCTTTTGGAAAACTCATTTTATTGCAGGCAAGTTCACAAAGAAAAACAAAAACTTCAAAAGGGATTTGATTATATCTGAACTCAAAAACAACAGAACATTGAATGAAGCCCTAAAGTCGGCGAAGGTAACAAGAGAGGATTTCGAAAAGATGTATCGTATCTCACAGGATGCAGATGATGAATTTTATCAGGAATTCAACAGGGAATACATAGAAAAAAGACAAAAATCAATAGTAAGACATCTCAAGAATCATAATTTGAACAGGGCAATCAGGCTGTCAAAGATTACCAAAACCGAGTTTCTTAAATGGTACTATGAAGGTGAAAAAGGATTGTCAGACTTTTACGTTAAAACAACCGAATTGTTGATGGAGAAATATATTGAATACCGCAAAAACGATTGGAACAAGCGGGATATCCTCAAAAAGATCAATATTTCAAAAGACATGTACAATTCATGGTCAAAGCATGAGGAACTATACCACCAATTTGAAAGTATGAATGCAAAAATCACATCCGACCTGATAAAAAGGGGACGAATCATAAATGGAATAAAGGAAGGCAAAACCAAGCAGGAAGCCATTTTTTATGCAAACCTTACGCCAAGGGAATTTGTGGAAATTTACAATACGAGCAGGAGAGAGAAAACCGAGTTTTATTTAAGATTTGATGTTGAATATGAAAAAAGCAGGAAAAAATTATTCATAGAACTCATTAAACAGGATGATTTCTACAACGCCATACAGAAGTGCGAAATATCCCAAAGGGAATTTAACGAATGGTACTTTAAGGACCAGGACAGGTTCATATCAACAAGAAAAGCCAGCCTTTTTTACTTAAGCACCACATATGAGCTGATGGACAAATATATCAAGGCAAGAATCAGCGGCAAAAACAAGCCGGACGCCGCCAAAAGTGTTGGGCTGTCAAACATGACAATAAATAAGTGGATGAACCATCCTGAATTTGACATATTCGATGAATTTGCAAAAAGAATCAGGCAGGTAACCATCAATTTGGTTGTAGAGGGTTTCAATCAGGGAAAATCCAAGATTGAAGTGTCCGAGCTTTATGACATCTCCATCAAAACGATTGATGAGTTCATTGAACTTGGCCAGAACGGATTCAAGAAATATGAGGAACTCCTTTACTTATATGAAAACAGAGTCATTCCAAAACATCTGGACATATTCCTTAATGATTTTCAAACAAAATCCCTATTCAAATCATTAAAGCATGCCAAACTAAGCAAAGAGGAACTGGACCATTACTATGATTTGGGAAAGGAGGGGGATGAACAGTTTAAGGATTTCTATCATGACTTTTTCGATGTTAAGATAAACCTCCTTGTAGATAACATTCTTTCAAAAAAATCCCTGAAAATCTCTTTGAAAAACTCATATCTGTCAAGGGAGGAATTTGAAGAGAATAAGGAATACATTGAAGACATAATCCTGATGGAAAGGATAATGATAATAGCTGAAGGAATCAACAAGAACAAAACAACAGGTGTCAAACTGGCCAAAACGGTTGGAATCAGTGTTGATGAAATCTATGAATGGTATGTCTGCGGAAAAGATGGGGAAGAAAGATTCAGGATTTTTTCACAGATCTTTGAGTTGGGAGTTGTTCTTCCAAGGGTACTGGCATTCAAAAAGGCCCGGGATATTGGAATACCTGTAAAGTTCCTAAACAAAAAGCTTAAAAAAGACTTGGGCAGTGCAGATTATAGGAACTGGCAGGAGCATGACATCATCAATCAAAGACTGGAATTCACTGAAAATGACGGTGAAAGCATTGACGAGAAAAAAGTTAAGAATTTCCTGGAAAAATCCGAATTATTTACCCTCAAAGACAGAAAAATCAAATCTAAAGATTTAAAAAATTTAAAAGAATTTTTAAATGACAAATCCATGCCGGTTGTGGAAATTTCCCTTGTTGACAATGCCAATTAAGACTAAAATTTTCCAAGATTTCCTAAATGTTCAGTTTGCTACCAATATTTTGGAAATATTGGTAGTCCTTTTTTAAGGTGTTTATAAATATTTTATAGGATATTTAGAAAAACTCTTTTAAAGGACCTATTTTTTAAAATAACCACTAACTTCCATCATCATGCCATTCGATTGCTTTTAAACTCAAGATTCCTGAATTGATTTTTATAAATCCTATTTTACTTTAATGCATGTCTTAAAAAATTAATGATTTAAGTTCTGTCAAATTAAACTGCTTAATATATTCTTTCATATGCTATAAGCTTTTTATTGTTAAATCTAAGTAAAAATTATTTCAATGCAATATTTTCATAATGTATTAACTTTATTTTTTAAAATTAAACTCATTTAATAGGATTTAGCTAATAAAAAGGTTTATATAAGATATTTGCATTATATAATATTTAAGCGAGAATAATCTCGTAGATATTAATTTTGTTATGGGGGTAAATTATTTTGAACAAGAGAATATTTCTCACTTTAATATTTGTGCTCACTGTTGCATTATCAGTCGGTACAATATATGCAAGTGATGTAAATGTAACGGATTCATATGCCTCCAGTTCACAGGATGACGGATTAATCACGCTCAGTGATGACTCGTCTGAACTGCAGGCAACGGAAGCTGTTGTTGATAATGATTCATCAAACGATGTTTTAAAATCTGAAGATTCAAATACTTTATCAACTAACACTGAGGACAGTAATGTTTTGACAAGTGACAATAATGCACCATCTACCATTGATGTATCAAAAACAGTCACTGCAAATGACGTTACTAAATATTATAAAGGAAGTGCAAAGTATACTGCAACATTTTTAGACATAAATGGTTCTGCTTTGGCAAATACCAATGTTAAAATTACATTAAATGGTAAAGAGTATACTCAAATGACTAACAGCAGAGGTGTCGCTTCCTTAAGCATTGATCTTAAGCCGGGAACATATAAAGTTGTTGCTACTAACCCTGATACCGGTTATAGCTTAACCAATACAGTTAAAATCTTATCAACTATTGTTTCCAGCGATATGAGTAAAGTTTATACTGACGGCAAGAAATTCACTGCGACTTTCCTTAAAAGCAATGGGAAAGCATTAGCTAAAAAAACTGTAAAATTTAGAATTAACGGTAAAACATACAAAGTAAAAACCAACAGTAAAGGAAAAGCCAGCTTGTCCTTAACCAAACTACGTAAAGGAACCTACAAGATTATTTCCTATAATGCTGACGGTTCGAAAAAAACCAACAAGGTAAAAGTAATCAGAACATCAAAAACTTCATTAACATCCAAAGATTACCTTTTCCTTAAAAAGGACAAAAAAAGAGTTAAGGTAAAACTGCTTAACCAATTGGGTTATGCTCCTGCGAAAGGCAAAGTTATAAGATTAGCTTTAAACGGTAAAAAATACTCTGCCAAAACAAATGCAAAAGGTATTGCTAGTTTCAAGTTACCTTCACTTAAAAACGGAGTATATACTATGAAATACTCCTTTGCCAAGTCAAGTTACTACAAAGCATCCAGTGTAAAGAATAGATTAACAGTCATTCCAACCAAAAAAGTCACTTACACTGTTAAAAGCACTACAGTATTCGGCCATGGTGCAGGAACATTATATAAAGTAGCTTTAACATCAGGGGGTGTTCCAATTGCAAATAAGAAGGTTACACTCACCATAAATGGTCAGACACAGACCCAAGTCACAAACAGCAAGGGAATTGTTTCAATACCTATTAATTTGGATATTGGAAACTATGAGATTAAATTTTCTAACAAAGCCGATTCCAAACTTAATTCACAATCAGGAATAACTGCAATCAGCGTTGTTGAAAGGACTCCGACTTCTGTAAGCTGGAAATCTGAAACCACTATTTATGAAGGATCACAATCCTGCAGGATATTAGTTCTGGACCATAACAATAAACCTATATCCAAAGGAAACGTACAATTGACAGTCAACTCACAGACTTACAGTGCTAAAACCTCTTCAGATGGTTATGCAACCATTAAAGCGACATTCACTCCAGGTACTGTTAAGGTTTCATATACATTCAAAGGTAACAACCTGAATGCTCCAAGTTCAGGCACTGCAACTTTAACTGTGAAAAAGATTGACTTCATAACCCTTAAGAATGTTATTGCCGGAGCAAAAACCATAAAGGCATATTATGCTGACAACAATAAGTTGCCGTCCAGCGTATCTGCAGGCGGACTAACATTTACAATGCCTGAATTCCTATATGTGATGAGTGAGGCAATCAGCAATCTCGGCAGTTCCAATACCGGAAATGTTCCTATCCTAAAAGGAGTGGCAGCACCGAGCTCACCTAGTGGTGACACAATTTATTCAGTTGAATTATACAAAAAAGATTACATAACTGTTGCCAAGAATGCTGTAACATTCATTAAAAACAACAAGCAGGCACCGAATTATGCTAATTCAGCCGTTGGAAAAATTATCTACTCCGAATTGGTAGATGCATTCTCAAGAATTTTAGCATTCTACGGAAACAACAATAATCTGCTGCCTAATTATTGTGTAATCACATACGGTACCGGAGGTTCTTCAAGTTCACAAGGCGGAACTGGTTTGAATGAGAAAAATACAGTTAAGGACCTTAGCATATATCTCAAGTCCACCAGTAATTGTCAAGTTGGAAACTCTAAGATTAAATCTAAAGTGAACTCACTTACCAGCGGATTGTCTAGCAACTTAGCAAAAGCTAAAGCGATTTACAACTATGTAAGGGATTCCATATCATACAGTTTCTATTACGATACAAACTATGGTGCGGTAGGTACCTATAACCATGGATCAGGAAATTGTGTAGATCAGGCACATTTACTCATTGCAATGTATAGAACCGCAGGACTTCCTGCAAGATATGTACAAGGAACATGTACATTCTCCAGCGGAAGTACATACGGTCACGTATGGGCTCAGGTACTAGTTGACGGTAGTTGGCATGTTGTAGACCCAACAAGCTCAAGAAATTCATTCGGAACAGTAGTTAATTGGAATACAAAATCATTCAGATTCCAAGGAACCTATTCAAGTCTTCCATTCTAATTAACTATTTCCTTTTTTCTTTTTTTAAAAAAAATTATTAATTCTTGTTTAAATCCAGTTTTAAATCAAATTTAGCGAATTTTGTTTGTTTTATGAATTTTTTCATGTCCTTATCTAGAGAATATGATAAATTAAGCACTATATCAAGGAATTCATCAAAGTCATTTTGAGTCAGTGAATCAAGGCCATGGGCCAAAATGGAATTGTTCCTCTTTCGTGTCAGGTTTTTGATTTTTGATTCGTTTTCGACATAATGTTTTCCCAAATCATTTCCAAGTTCATTTAAAAGCAGGAAATCCTTTTCCAAACCTATCCTTATTTTTCCATCTTCTCTTGTTTTTTCCAAATCCATTATGAACTCGTCCGATACATTGTTTTGTTTAAGTACTGAAACATCGATATCTGAACTTTTGATATTGTATTTGGTCAATTCGATTTGTGCAATCAGTTCAAATGACCTGTATAGCCTTGCTATTGCATCGTCGTATTTGAATTCCTCAGACCTTCTTATTGAATTGTTAATCAGGCTTGCAAGAATATAGCAGTTTTTCAGATTTACCGATTTGGAATTGATGATGTTTCCAAGGGCCTTCAGGTTAAATTTGATATCATTTTTGACTTCCATGAATTC
>Ga0310695_10004472_pt1 | contig 25720 bp, 20 predicted proteins | sample RumenRJG_04DNA_FD_203882 | JGI IMG/M metagenome (GOLD analysis project Ga0310695, IMG submission 203882) | Bovine rumen microbial communities from Lethbridge, Alberta, Canada - RJG_04 (v2) (version 2) | ecosystem: Host-associated > Mammals > Digestive system > Stomach > Rumen | place: Canada...
ATAGAAAGCTGCTGTTCATTGTAACATTTGGGTTTGGTCACACAAATATACAACAAAATGGCGGCTTTCTTCTATGTCTGCTTATTATTCTATCACTCGAAATGTCGGATGAGCCAAATGGTTGACGAAAAAAGAAGAGGCAATCAGTCAAGTTGAAGGCCTATCGCATGCATAACAAGACGTAATCTCATAGAAAAGAGGCGTAATCTCACCCTAAACGAGCAGTAATATAGTTCTTAGTTATTGTTGCGCTTCGTTTTCTTGTTCTAATAACCAATTGTCTATCATAGAGCCACTCCTTCGTTTTCCACGTTGATATAGAAGGGACTAACATTAGCGCCCCATTGCGATTTTGGTATAATTAGCGGGTTGATAAGCACACCTGACTGCAACTCCACCTGATAGAGAGGTGCAAAAATGGCATCCTCATCTTTTCCTGTTACGGTTGGCTGATCTACCAATATCAGCAAATCTATATCCGAATCTGGACGAGCATCACCTCTGGCTTCACTACCGTAAAGCCTTGCTTCCATCTTATAAGGAACGCTCTTCAGGGCTTCCTTTATGGAATTGGTGATTTCCATTCGTCTCATATCTGTTGCAAAGATAGGTAAAAAAAATAATATCTTCCAAATGTTTTTGCTATTATTTGCCTGACGTCGTCTTTTCGTAGAGTTTGAACAGGCACTCTTGCGCAGGTGGTCTGACTCCTCTGCTTGACAAGAACGGTAAGCCTATTGTCACGCCACCTAGTGATATCATAGAGCGGTAAGGAATGCCTCGGAGGGGTCGTCCGAACGTCATCTACGACCCGTGCGGATGCTTTGCGTCAATCAAAGAAATGCTTCCTTACCCCTGATAGTAAGCATTCGGACGGGGGTAGGGAAGCATTGGAACGAGTGACGGGAGGCATTGGGACGATTTATCTGGCAATGACCTTTCTCACGCTGACGCTACTGTCGTCGTGGGTCGTCCACTCTACATAGACCCCAGAGGTGGGGCGCTTGCTGAGGGGAACACCCTGAAGATTGTAGAAGCGCTGCTGACCATGAGCCACTTCGCGAACGGCCTGGACGGATGATGGTATCGACACCTCGATGTCTGTCTCATCGATGACCCAGCGCAGACGAGTGCGGTCGGCATGGGCTGCAAAGAACGCCAGCGGACCGCCGTTGTCATCAGTAGCCTCGCCCACATTGAACAGGCGGTTGCCCTGCTCGTTGGCATCCATGTAGAAGGCCATCTTGCCGTTGTCCTGTTTGGCGTAGTAGGGACGGATGGCGACGGGCTGGACGGAGAGTTGGTTCTCAATCTGCAGATACTGGCCGTCGGAGAGGTTGCGGGCATAGACAAAGCCATTGTCTGCCGACTCGAAAGCCCAGAGGGCATGAGGATCGCTGGCGAGGGCATCCTGCTGACCGCCGTTGATGGCGTTGTCAGACAGTCCGATGCGGTAGACCAGTTCGTCGTTGCCGCCATTGCCGTTATTCAGGGCATAGAGGTAGCGACGCTGGATGGAGGTGTTGGCATCGGCATCGCGGGCATTGGGATGCTGTCCGTAACTGTAGATGTTGTAAGCCAGATCAGTAGAAAAACCTTCGAAGGTATAGATCTTGGTGTTGGCGAAGGCTGTCATGGCATTGTTGAGTGCCGTCACCTGTGCGTCGATGGCTTCCTGGGTAGTCTGCTCGTTCACGCCATTGGCAAAGGTCTGGGCATCAACGATGACGTCCATCAGTTGGGCAATGGCCTCAGAAGGATAGCCCAGCGTGACGTCGGCCTGCGCACCATTGGCCAGTTTCTGGGCGCTCTCCAGCGTGCTGTTGAACTTGGTCAGGAACTGACCCACCAACGAGGCATCAACCTCTACGAACGTGAAGACCATATCGGCACGATCGAAAGTGCCTGAGCCCCAGAACCAGTCGTCCACAAAGCCCTTGGCGCGTATCTGCATGTTGCTGGCAGCGGCGCTGTTGATGCGATACATCGACACCTGGCCGAAGAGGCCCGACTGCGATGGCTGCTGGTCGCCAGTATAGTTGATGGTGAGCACGGTGGGCTGGTCGGAAGCACCAATGCGGTCAGACCCGTCGATGGAGGCATTGGTGGCGGCAATATACTTCTTGTTGCCATAGTTGCGAATGCCAAAGCCACCGTCAACAGGGGTGATTACCCACAGGAGGTCAGGGTTGTCCCACTGGTAGTCCTCCGTCGTGCCTAATGTGCCGTTGGCATTGAAGGTGAGATACTTGGGGATGCCGTTGATGGAGGTGCCGGAATTATAGGGAATGGTGGCATAGTTGATGATGCGATAGACCTTGCCCTCCGTGGGGGTAAAAGGGTTCATGCCTGCCCTCGTGCCACCGCCAGGGCGCATATACTCGTCGTTCACCGATACGGTGGCAGAATAGAGCGACTCCACATTGTCGGCACCAATGGTCTTCATGCGAAAGTAATAGACCTTGTCTGCCGTCAGACCCGTCACCGTGGTCTCGGTGGCGTTGCCTGCCAGACGTTGAATCTCCACGAAGGTCTTGTTGTCCTCCGACTGTTCCACCACAATGGCCACAGCCGTCTCTGCCTCGCTGTTCAGCCATTTCAGACTGGCGGTGGTGGCGTTGATGAGGGTGGCCTCTGGGTTGGTGGGATACATAAGGAAACTGCTCTTCTGAGCCAGGCTGTTCACGTAGTGCTCAATGTTGGTGTAGCCGCCTCCCAGCGTGTAGGCGTTGGCATCGTTGGCACTAGGATTCAGGCCGTTAGCCGTCTCCCATTCGTCGGGCATGCCGTCGTTGTCGCTATCCTGAGGCTTAGGTCCGTTGGCCACATTGCCTATGCCGCCCAACTCGTCCTCATTGGTTATGAAACAGCCCTTCTTGCCCAGCGAGGTCAGTTGTTCGAGGATGCGCTTGTCGTGAATGTCACGAACTCGCGATGCGCCCACGTGGTCAACAATGGTCTGGTAGGCCTGTGCTGCCGTCTCCACATTCATGGGGTGGGTGGTGTTGAAGTTGGGGTTGGGCATCGCTGTGGCGCTGTTGTGGTCGGTGATGAGGGTGCCGTTGAGCACGCCGTCGCAGTTGCCGTCGAAATAGTTGCCTGCGCTGTACAGGTGGTCAGTCTCCGTCCAGTCGTCGAAATACTTGGCAGAGCCGCTGGGACCTGCAATGAAGTAGTTGTTCATCACGTCCTGATAGTTGTCGGCTGCCGAGTGTCCGCCGATGATGCCCATGCCGTAGTTGTAGACAACGTTGTTGTAGTATTGCAGGTAGCACTTCATCTTGGGGTTACGGCTCTTGTTGTCGGCCCACAGACAGTGGTGAATAGTCCAGTTGCGGGTGCCGTCGGTGATGGAGCCGAAGCGCTGGGGCTCGATGCCCTCGCTGTTGATGCAGTACTGCCAGGTGATGTTGTTGGCATCCTTGATATGCACGTTGTCCCAGGGGCCCCACGACACGGAGCAATGGTCCATGATCAGGTTCTCACACTCGTCGAGCGTCAGCGTGCACTTGCTGCTGTTCACGCTCTTGCCGCCACGCATGCGGATATAGCGCATGATGACGTTCTTGGCCTTCGAGGCGATGACACGTCCGCCATAGATGGTGATGCCCTCGCCAGGAGCCGTCTGCCCAGCAATGGTGATGTTGCTGCTGATGGTGATGCTCTTGCCTGTGATGTCAATCACACCGCCCACGTCGAAAACCACGAAGCGGTTGGGCTGGCTGACAGCATCGGCCAGCGAGCCTGTGCCTGCAGCATTCAGATTGGTCACGTGTACCACTTCGCATCCACGACCTCCTGATGCATAGGCGCCATAGCCTTCAGCACCAGGAAAGGCAACGATTGAGCGAGAGGCATCGGAACTCGTTTCGATGCCCGAGCGTGAGTTGGCTCGACCAGAGGTCAAGGCGAGTTGTTGTGCATTTGTTGCGATGACTCCCCAAATCAGAGCCAATGATAAAAGAAGTGCTTTTTTCATTTCAGAATTTCTTTTTACTTCCTCACTTCCATAATTGCTTCACCTGTGCAGGCATTAGGCTGCTGGATGTAGAGCATCTGACAGATGGTGGGAGCGATGTCGTTAATGTGTACCTCGCGGCTGGTTTCGCCGTGGTTCACATGCCAGCCGTAGAAGAGCAGGGGGATGTGAGCATCGTGCGGGTTCCACTGGCCGTGGGTGGTGCCTACGGGCGACGAAGAGGAACCGTACATGTAATGGTTGGGCTCGGTGATGATGAGAATGTCGCCCGAACGGCGGGGGTGATAGCCCATCAGAGCCATGTTCATCAGACGCTCAGGCAGGCTGCTCACACGCAGACGCTCCATGTCAACGGCAAAGATCACATGATCTACGGTCTTGAGGTAGTCGGTTATGACGCGCTTCACGGCATCAGCCTCCAGGTGCTGGTCGGCGATGGACTGGTGGTTAAGGAAAACGCGGAAGTCGAAGATGTCGTTGATGACGGGCTTGGTGGCTCCCAGCGCCTCCTGCACCTTCGCTTCGGCTCCCTTGATGACATCCTCGTAGAGGAACTTGCCACCGTTTAGTTTGTTGTCCTGCATGAATTTCCAGTTATGGGCACCGCCGTGGTCGGCTGTGAGGAATAGGAGGTAGTTGCCCTTGCCTACCTGTTCGTCCAGTGCCGTGAGCAATCGGCCCAGGTCCTTGTCCAACTCCAGGTAGGCCTCGTCGGTATGCTTGCCACGGGTGCCCCATTCATGGCCAATGGCATCGGTCTGGGAGTAACTCACGCAGAGCATGTCGGTGACGTCGCCTTTTCCCAGGTTCTCGCCCTTCAAGGCTGCGATGGCCATATCGGTGGTGAGGGTACCGCAGATGGGATATAGTGCAACGTCTTTGCCCACTTTCTTCAGTTCCTTGTTCTTAGCCATTTGGGCATTTATCTGCTTGACATAGTCGGGCAGTTCCTTCATGTAGTAGGTGCTGCTGACGAAGCAGAGGGCGTTGTTGTCCATCCAGTAGGCAGCATTGGCACCACGTCCTGCGGGCAGGATAGCGGCACGGTCCTTATAACTGACACCGATGACCTTAGAGCGGAAGTCGGTGTGCAGGCGCAGTTGGTCGCCGATGGTGGTGGCGAGCAGCAGGTGAGGTGACGACTGTCCTTTTCTGGTATTGGAACCAACGGTCTGTACGGTAGTGTCCTTGACGCATCCCACCTTTTTGCCGTCCAGATAGAACGTGTTGCCACAGATGCCGTGATAGGCTGGTGTGGTGCCTGTAAAGGCCGAGGTGTGGCCGATGCTGGTCACTGTGGGCACATAGTTGATGAGGCAGTTGTTGCACGAATAGCCTTCGTTGATGAGACGCTTGAAACCGTTGTCGGTAAAATGGTTGTTGTAGCGGCTGAGGTAGTCCCAGCGCATCTGGTCCACGACGATGCCAACCACCAGTTTAGGGCGTTGGGCAAATTGCTCCTGTGCGCAAACCGAAAGGCTCGCGGTCAACAGAAAACAAATGAGAAACAAAAATCTTTTCATAGAATCGTTAGGGAAACGAATTAGAATAATTGGAATAATTAATTCACGAATGAGAATATTATTTGTTACGAATAAGAATTATTATTCCAATTCGTGGCCAAAATTATTATAATTATTCGAATTCGTTTCTTTTAAATTTTATTGTTTGTTGAATTTGTTAAGTTTCTGACTCCAATACTGGCGAAGGTCGCTCCACTTATAATAATAGGGCGTGGCTGTGGGGGCTACAGGCAGCGTGGCCTCGCGCTCGTTGAGCAGAGCCTTCACCAGAATGTCGCCCTTGCCTTTCTTGGGCTTGTAGAAGATGAGTTGGATATTGCAGCCCATGGGGAAAATCTTGTAGTTCTGCCAATGCTTGTCCAGTTCGTCCAGGTTATCCACGCTCACGCCGCAGGAGTCTAGTTCCATCAGGCAGGCCAGAGGCAATACGCATACCTCGTGACCGAAACGCATGGTGGCCTGTGGCTTGCCAAGAGCCACGCAGGTATCGGCAGTCTCGATGATATTGGTCAGCAGGTTGTACTGGCTGAAGGGCATTACCTTATCCGTCAAAGGAGAAGCGGCATAGCGCACATACCAGTTGACATTGGCGATGCGCCACTGGTCGTAGATTTCTTCGTCGCTGAAGAGATGGAGCAGGTCGGGGGCGTTGTCGTGACTCTGCATATTGATGGTCACCTCAAATAGTTGGCGCATCAGACGTTTCTGGTCGATGCTGTCCTTGGCCCATTGCTGGTCGTTGAAGAGCACCTGCATCAGTCGTTCGGGGTGGGTGTTACGCTCACTGAAATTCCGTATCTGACTGCGATCTTTGTCGCCATTCTGACGAACGAGGCCCTCCCATCCCTGGTTCAGATAGTATTGCAGCGACTCACTCACGTCGTTGTGGATGCGGGCCGTGGGGTTGGCGGCCATCAGTTCCTCGCATTCGGCAATCATCGAGAGGATGCAGCGGTTCACCGTCGTGCTCCTGGCATCGATTTGCACACCCTTGGCCTTGACGAAGATCTCGGGGAAGTGCTCAGCGATACGACGGCCTATGCCGTGATGCTGGCGTTCGCCCACGGTAGTCAGGTCGCCCAGGCGCTTGGCCGTGGTCTTGTTGAACAGTTCCAACTGGCGCAATGCCTCCTGGCCTTCGCGGGTCAGTTTGCCCTGCTGGCGGGCTTTGCGCAGGGGGCGTAACACTCGCTCATAGTCATCCTTGCCGATGAGCCATCGCGAGCCGTGACGGCCGTAGTGCGAAAAATAGAACGGCACATAGCCCTTAGGGGCCTTGGTGTATTTGAAGTCAGGCAACTGGCGGTCGTAGTCCAGATAGTTGGAGCCGGCCAGATAGGGATTCTCCTTGATCTCTTCGCGTGCTGTCTTCGGCTGGGCCGAAAGGGCAATGACCGATGCGCAGAGAACGATAGTGGCAATAATTCTTTTCATTTTTGTGATTGTATGAATGATTTGTTGGCAAAGATACGAAAAATAATTGGTATTCTTTGCTTTTTAAACGAAAAAATAGAAAAAAGTGGTATCTTTGACCTGTCGGTCGCGCTCGGCATCCCGAAGGGTGACGCTTGCTACCAAAGGGACGCAAGAAGATACTCTCGTTCGGAAAAACTCAAATATATTTGTTTTTTCGCTCACTTATTCGTATCTTTGAACTTCGTTCTTAGATACTTTCGTTCGGAAATAAAAAAGAAATCGGCATTTCTTTTTGTATTTCGCTCACTTATTCGTATCTTTGCACCCAGTACTAACGACTTAATACAGATTAGGATGAAAACAATCAAACAGCGAATCGTGACAATGACTACCATGCTGGCCATCGTCGGCATGACGTTGCTAACCACTTCCTGCCTCGATAAGGTGCGCAGAATCCTGGACAAACTGGATTCTGACGATGTGGAAACCATCGACAGGACACAAGAGAATGTCAAGGAGGAAGAGGCGAGAGAGGTGCAGAAGCCTTTTGGCATAGAGAGCGTGGAGGACACAGAGAGCGCAGAGGAAGAGCGCTACACGCCTCTGACCGATGCCATCAAGGCTGGCAGCGATGGTGGCGAGTTCCGACAACTGGAGTCGGGCGAGACGGTCTATATCTATCCTGAGAGCGAGATCTTTGCACGTAACGTGTGGGTGGAGGACCACGACGGGCAGGTGTACTACATGGATGTGTCAGGGTGCCGCATGCCCAGCAATCAGGCTCCTGACGGCTTCTTCACCAACAGTCGTGGCGCCTGGGATAAAAACCGTCCGGCCACAACGGAACGGATCATGGGTGAGCAGATGAATCACACCTACAACGACTCACAACAGGGCATGGAGAGCGACCAATGGGTGTTCACCGTGAATAGAATAGGTAAGGGAACCGTTGAGCATAAGTATTCGTTTGGTACCGTGGAGCGCTACGAATGTCTGCCGTTGGGTATCAACGCATTCAGACTGAGACGCGAGAACGACGACTTCGTGCAATGCCACGTGGTGCTGATGGCTGAGGGCCGTCAGGTATGCATCTCTGGAGGCGGAGCCACGAAGACCTACTATGCCGAGTAGGACTGAAGGGCCATGACGAGGTAGATGCTCAGTTCAATGAGCAGGAAGAAGGCGCCACAACAGTCGCCGGTATAGCCGCGCAGGCGTCGCCAGACGAACAGATAGAGGAAATACATCACCAGACAGGGCGTAAACAGCAGCCATTGCCAGGACAATTGACAATTGATAATTGAGAATTGATAATTGAGCCAGATACAGATGGCCAGCGGCAGCAGACCCTGAACGGCGAGCAGAATACCAGACAGGAGGCTCATACGGCGATAGACCGTGTGGGCCTTCGACGTCTCTTCATTACGGGCATAGGGCATCATCTGGGTCATCTGCGCTCCCAGCATCTTGGCGTAAGGATCAGCAACCAGTACGGTCATTGCAGCCAAGAGGGGTGGCATGCTGTTCAGACAGAGAAAGAGCAGGGCGACATAGAGGATGAGCCCCAGTACACCATAGGTGCCGATGTGCGAGTCCTTCATGATGGCAAGGATGCGCTGACGGTCTGTGCCGCCTCCACCAAAGCCGTCGAAGAAGTCGGCCAGTCCATCTTCGTGCAGGGCTCCTGTGAGCAGGATGCGGGCGATGATGGCAAGGAGGACAATGATTGACCATTGACCATTGACCATTGACCATTCTTGCGTCCCTTTGGTAGCAAGCGACCAGAGGTCGAGCGGATCATTGACAATTGACAATTGGGGACCGAAATAGAGGATGGCAGCCATCACGCCACCTGTGAGCCAGCCCGTCAGAGGCCACCATTCCACTACCGATTCATAGCATTGGCGTGGTGGCTGATGCAGTCGCCAGAAGGGCAGGCGGGTGAAGAAGATGAAGGCCGCCCACGGGCGGTCGTACCACTTAGAAGTATTTAGTGATGTTTGCATTATCGAAGTTGTTCATTTCGTTAATCATACGCACGGCAGAGTCGACAATGGGGTAGGCACAGAGGGCTCCTGTACCTTCACCAAGGCGCAGACCGAGGTTCAACAGGGGCTTGGCACCCAGGAAGTCGAGCATGCGCTTGTGACCGCTCTCATCGCCGCAATGGGTGAATATCATGTAGTCCTTCACTTCTGGTCTCAGTTGGCAGGCTGCGAGTGCACAGGCCGTCATGATGAAGCCGTCAACTAGAATCACCATGTGGAGTTCTGCTGCACGGAGCATGGCTCCGATGGCTGCCACCATCTCAAAACCGCCGAAGTAGGCTATTGGCTGTTGGCAGTTGGCTGTTGGCATTTGGCTGTTGGCTGTTGGCATTTGGCTGTTTGCTGTTTGCTCATTGCTAATAGCCAATTGCCAATCGCCAAAAGCCAAATGCCAATCGCCAAAAGCCAATTGCCAATTGCTAACAGCCCGTCTCAGAACCTCGTACTTATGGCGGATGCCATCGCTGTTGAGGCCAGAACCGGCACCGATGCATTCCTCTAACGGGATGTGGCAGAAGAGGTGCATCCAGATGCTGGAAGGCGACGTGTTGCCGATGCCCATCTCGCCGATACTCAGGATGTTGCAGCCTTTTGCATGGCAGGCGTTGACTAAATCAACGCCCACACGGATGGTCTGCTCGTATTCCTCCTCGCTCATGGCTGGCTCATAGAGGAAATTCTTGGTGCCGCGGGCTATTTTGCGGTTTAGAATGGGGGCGGGGGAGGTTGTGAAGTCATAGTCGACACCCACATCAACGATGGTTAGGTCAAACCCATGCTGACGACAGAACATGTTCACACCACCACCACCGCGTGTGAAGTTGATCATCTGTTGCCACGTGACCTCACGGGGACTGACGCTCACGCCTTCCCTTTCGATGCCGTGATCTCCACCAAGAAGCAGATGACAAGGGTGCTCCAGACGTGGCTCTAGTGTCCCTTGTATCAGACAAATCTGAAGGGCCAGTTCCTCTAGCCGGCCCAACGAGCCCTTCGGCTTGTTCAGATTGTCAATCTTGGCTTGTATCTTTTCTCTTAATGCTTCGTTTTCCATTTTTCACCCTTTCACTTTTAATGGAATGCCGCTTACCATCAGTATAACTTCATCGGCACGTTCCGCCACATATTGGTTCATCCAGCCCTGCAGGTCGGTAAACTGGCGTTGAATCTTGTTCTCGCTCACGCCACCCAGGCCAATTTCGTTAGTCACGAAGATGAAGGTGGCATCCTGATTGGTAAAGCGGTCAAACTCTGCCTTAGCCGTCTGCAAGGTCTTCTCCACATCCTGGGTTTCGAAAAACAGGTTGGTTAGCCATAGCGTGATGCAGTCGATGACCACTACGCGGCCTCTCACATCGTGATCTCCAAGCCATTTTTCTTCTTCAATATTGCTCCACTGGAGTCCTCTTCTCTTTTGGTGTATTTTTACACGATTAAGAAATTCGTCGTCCCAGACGTGCGCAGTGGCCATATACAGGGGATTCTGGCTCATTGCGAGAGCCATCGTTTCGGCCTTTCTGCTTTTTCCAGAACGCTGTCCTCCTGTTATCAAGATGATTTTTCCCATAATTTCAGTTCAATATCAGGTGCAGACACTCCACCACTTTCTCCAGGCTCCCATCCTTGACGAGCACCTTCTTATGGAGGTCCAGCAAGTAGAGAGCGGGTAGGGATGGCAGGTAGAAGGCGTCCATCGCCTCAGGATTCTGGTTGGTGTCGATATAGACGGTTTTCAGGCGGAAAGCGTTGTTTTGCAAGTCTTGATTGGCTTTGATTTTTGGCAACATTTCTGCACAATGATCACAGTCAGGGTCATAGAAGACAAGTAATACCAACTGGCTCCTGATGTCGTGTATATGTTGTATAACTCCTTGATTGTCAGTAAATTCAAAGTCTGTCACTACTTCGCCTGGCTGGTTCTTCGCAATCTGTCGTAACAGAAAAGTGCGTTGCGGAGTTTGGGGGAAGGCCCTGATGAGATGGGCGTAGGTGACATCGTTTCGCAAGGGCGAATCATGGTTCCCCAGATAGTGATCCATCCATGCTTCAAAACGCTTGGTTCGTGCCTCTGAGTGCGAAATGCTGTCGGCAAAAATGGCGGCAGAATGGGCGCACATGGCAGAATCGGCATACTGAAACAGGTTGATGTAGTCCACAAATCCCTGTTCACCTATTAATATATTAGTATGAGTGGTATCTTCAAATGCATAGTCCTGCCAATAGTTGTCCATCAAGAAGACGAGGCGTTCCCTCGAGTCTTGCAGCGTATCGGGCAGGTTGGGGTAGGGAAAGGCGGTGCTTTGAGCCATGAGGTCCAAGGCAGCGATGAGTCCCATTAGTAGTAATATATAATGTCTGGTTGTCATAATTGTGGCAAAATTACGACATATTTAGGACATACGCAAATAAAAGGGCTAAAAAATGCTGACGGCCCCTACAGGGGGCGTCAGCCGAACTTATTTCTTGGATGGTACGAAACTCTCCCAGGTCTGATCGTCGTAATAGACTCTGATCTCTGTAACGCGTCGCATGGGCTTGTCAATATATTTTACCTCCTCACGGACAGATTCCTGGTGTGTATTTCTTACACTATTATGATGTGGTGCTACCTGATGCGAATATTGGGGGGCTGGTGAGGTAGGGGGGGCGACTGCTTCAAAATCGAACAACGACTCTTGAGGCACCTGTCTTGGAGCGACCGGGCTGGGAACATCGGCTTCATTGGGTTCGTCATGGTGTGCTGACTGGAACATCTCTCCGATGCCAAACATCAGCCAGTCGGTACTGATGTCAGGAAATTTCTTTTTGATGCTTTCAATGATGTTAATGGTAGGGCGGGTACGATCATTGAAGATGCCACTCAGGGTTGCCGGTGTCGTTCCGATGTAATTGGCGAACACTTGTTGGGTCATGTGTTGCGCCTCCATAATCTGTCTGATTCTATCCTTCATCTTGTGATAAGTTCATTTTGGGCCCCTTTTAGCCCATTTTCGTTTCAGTTTACAAAGGTAAAACAAAAAATTGACACGTGCAAGTTTTTAAAGAAGAATTTACGATTCTAATATTCAAATTTTCTATTTTGAATTTGTAAAAGTAAAGAGTAAACTGACACAGAAGTAGTGATGAATATGTAAATATGAATTTAAAGGACTTTAATGTCATAAACATATTGCTTATACATCTATACGTAAATTACTGGATAGTAGTGTGTTATAGTTACGCTCAAGCGATTGTTTGTATACTGATTCAGACCTTTAAATAACGGATTTTCACCTAAAATAGCCTTTTATTAGGGCATTTGCTTTATTTCTTCAAAATATCTCATCCCAGGCTATAAGGGTTGTTTTGCTTTTTACTTTATTAAATAATAGATTGGTTTTCCGCAAGTTACGAAAACCTAAACGGCGACGTATATTTATTAATTAATGGATTTAAATCGCTCATTTTACTTTCTAAAGTTTAATATTTAGAATCTCAAATCGCGCAATTTTAATATCAAGACTTGGATATTCTCTATAAAATTTACGTATCTAAATCATGTTTAATGCTTTGAATTATCCAATTGTGAACGATAAAAAATGTTAAGTGTAAATTTGGAGAAGTCAAAATGAGGCTATTTCGTCGTGCTTGAAAAATAACGGATAACGGTTCAAACGGCTCTTTTTTTTTAAATCTGAAGGGTAGTTATTTCGTGCTAAACCCCTGATTCTATTAGGGTTTAGGGCTAAAAAAAGCACCCTGGCCAGGTGCTCCTTCTAGATGAAAAATGGGTCGATTTTAGTGCAAAATGTAAAAAATCAGTTCTTTCATTAACTCTCCTGGAGGGGTATTTGGGTTGTCTAACCCCTTACTTTTGGCATCAATTTCGCGTAGTTTGGAAATTATCTGCATGGTTTTCATTGCCGTGTAATTTCTCATACCAGTCATGTAGTCTTTCGCAGCCCATGGAGATTTCAGTTCCAGCCACTGTGCAACAGCCTCCTGGCTTTGTTTTTGTGGACAATAAAAGGCCAGCATCAGATTCTGGAAATAATTAAAGAGCATTGGGAGGAACGAATAAATGCTGCCTGCCTTGGGATTTTTGTCAAAATAATTGATTATCTGGTTTGCCTTGAAGATATTGCGATTGACGATGGCATCCCTTAGTTCGAACCCGTTGAAATCCTTGCTCACCCCTATTTGGTCCTCTACAATCTGTGGTGTGACCCTTTTGTTGCCCTCTGGCAGAGCGATGAGCACCTTGTCCAGTTCGCTGGTCAGTCGGCTCAGGTCGGAACCTATGGAATCGGCGATGATCTGAGCCGATTTGTTGTCGATACTCGCTTCTTTTTGCCTCAGATAGCCCTCGATGAAGGCTGGAAGGTCGCGTTCCTTGACCTTTACGCTCTCAAAAATGATGCCTGCCTGTTGGATTGCCTTCACATATTCCCGTTTTCGACCGTCTATCTTGCCATTTTTGTGGCAGATAACGAGTACTGTGCTCGTTAAGGGCTGTTTGACATACTTCTCCAGCGCATCCGTGTTCTTGATGTTCTGTGCCTCCTTGACGATGACTACTTGCCGTTCGGCCATCATCGGGTAGCGTCGTGCTGCGTCAGCAATCTGCGAAGCATTGACATCGCTGCCGAACAGAATGGTCTGGTTGAAGTCCCTCTCCTCTGGCTGTAGGGCATGTTCGGCGATATAGTCGCATATCTTGTCGATGTAGTATGGCTCCTCGCCCATGAGGTAGTAGACAGGGCGGTATTGACCTGCCATCAACTCCTTCATTATGCCTTCGTAACTCACATTTTTAGTCTCTGCCATTTGTGTCTCAGATTATTTTAGTATCTTTGCAAGCAAATTCAACTGCAAAGTTACAAAAAAAATGGAAATAAACCTACCTCCATATGAAATTAAATTGCGAGAGCACGACGGAAAGCGCCAGATTTTCGATTTTCTGCGTCGTCGCTATGTGGCTCTGACCCCAGAGGAATGGGTTCGACAGCACTTTGTGCACTATCTGATGGCGTATAAGGGCTATCCGAAGGGGCTCCTGGCCAATGAGGTGGAACTGGCTGTAGGTGAAAAAAAACTGCGCTGCGACACCTTATTGTATAATAAGGCATTGCAGCCGCAGATGATTGTTGAGTATAAGTCGCCTGAGATAGAACTGACACAGCGCGTGTTCAATCAGATCACGGCCTATAATTTCCTTCTCCATGTCGACTATCTCGTGGTGTCCAACGGCAGGCAGCATTACTGCTGTCGGATGGACTACGAGCATCAGACCTATACCTTCCTGCAGGACATTCCTGCGTATGGAGAACTATAGTTCCTGACGGAATCAGACCATGTCGTTGGCATCGGTCGTCTTCTTGGAACTGGCAGACTTGCGCACAGTTGCCGAAGACGAGCGCTTACGGGTCTTCTTTTCCTCTGTAGCGGGCTTCTCAGTCTTGACGCCGGCCAGTTCCGGATCGATGAGAATACGGCCACAGTACTCGCAGACGATGATCTTCTTGTGCATCTTGATGTCGAGTTGGCGCTGGGGCGGAATCTTGTTGAAACAGCCACCACAAGCGTCACGCTGCACATAGACAATGCCCAGTCCGTTGCGCGCATTCTTGCGGATACGCTTGAAGGCTGTCAGGAGGCGTGGCTCAATCTTGAGTTCGTATTCCTTGGCCTTCTCTCTCAGTTTCTCCTCCTCTACGCGTGTCTCGTCCATGATCTCGTCGAGTTCGCTCTTCTTCACATCCAGGTCGCCCTGCTTCTCGGCCAGCACTTCCTGTGCGCCCTGCAGTTCCTCCTGTTTCTCAGCGATGCGCTTCTGGGCATCGTTGATCTTCTTGTTGCAGAGTTCGATTTCCAGCGACTGGAACTCAATCTCCTTCGAGAGTGTGTCGTATTCGCGGTTGTTGCGCACGTCGTTCAGTTGCTGCTTGTAGCGCTCCACGCAGGTCTGAGCCTCGATAATCTCCCCTTTCTTCTGGGAGATGGCGCGCTCGAACTCGCCAATCTCGCTCTCAATACGCTCGATGCGGGTCGTGAGTCCTTCAATCTCAGCCTCCAGGTCTTCTACCTCAAGGGGCAGTTCGCCACGTAGTGCCTTTTTCTCGTCGATGGCCGAGAGGGCCGTCTGCAGTTGGAAGAGAGTCTTCAGTTTCTCTTCTACTGACAAGTCTGTAGGATCTTTCTTTGCCATAATGTCTTTATTACTTTAATTAAAAATTTCTTTCGATATGTCGATATCTCGATATGTCGATATCTCGATATTTCGATATGACGATATTTCGATCTCTCGTTTTCCCGTTTTCCCGATCAATAATAACAAATCGGATTAGTCATCGTCTCGGCGATGAAGCATCTCACTCCAGGACATTCCTTCTGGATAATTTCCTGGAAAATTTCCGAGGTGAACTGCTCGCTCTCATAGTGGCCGATGACGCAGATCTGTATCTCCTGCTCATGGCCGAAGAACACGTGGTAGTGCATCTCGCCTGTGATGAAGGCATCGGCACCTTTGGCGATAGCCTCATCCAGCATGAAATCACCAGCCCCACCGCAGATGGCCACCTTGCGTATCGGCCTGTGTATCAGTTTGTTACAATGTGCACACTTCACGCCGAAGCGCTCCTTCACCAGCGCTATGAAGGCTCTGGAATCCATCGCATCAGGCAGTTCTGCAAGGACGAAGGGTATTTTCTCAGCGGGAGAACCGCTGAGCACCGTGTTGGCGCTCGGCGCCGTGTGTGGGGCCTGCGGTTCACCTGCTGGCACGGCCCCCAGTTTTTCTGCGATTTTGTAGTTCACGCCCCCCTTGGCATTATCCATATTGGTATGCATGGAGATGACGCAGATGTCGTTCTTAATGGCCTTTCTGACGGTGCGCTGCACGTCGTTCGCATCGCTCACCTGCTTCAGTCCACGGAACAACAAAGGGTGGTGGCTCACCACCAGGTTGCATCCCTTGGCGATGGCCTCGTCGATGACTTTTTCAGTCACGTCCAGACACAATAATGCCCCTGAAACCTCCGTCTCTGTCAATCCAATCTGCAGGCCAGCATTGTCCCAACTTTCCTGTAGCGGCAGAGGCGCGAACTGTTCAAGGGCGTTCAGCACTTGTTGTATTTTCACGCTTGTATTGCTTAATGCGGGTGCAAAGTTACTTATTTTTCTTGGAACATCTATCACAGTTGTCCAGTTTTTGCCAAAAATTAACAATTCATGCTGTTTTTCACACAAAAAAGTACAAAACCTTGCAATCTTGCAATCTTGCATTCTTGCAACATGCGTTTCCCTAAAAAGGGAAGAAATTTCTAATTATTATATAATATATATATTATATAATAATTAGCACTTATTATGCACTATGGAAGCATATATTGCAAGAATGCAAGATTGCAAGATTGCAAGAAAATGGGTACAGACAGTACGCGCTGGCACAAATTGCTGGCGATGCCTCGGGCGGGTCGTCCGAACGTCATCTACGACCCGTGCGGATGCTTTGCAACAACCAAAGGAATGCTTCCTTATAGGGGTAGGGAAGCATCCGGACGGAGGACGCGAAGCATCGGAACGAGAGACGGAAAGCATTTAAATGGTACGCATACATGTTAATTATGTTAAATTATGTAAAGAAAAGTCCTTTTTCCATAGGAAAACATTTTCCTTTACAAAAAAAATCGTATCTTTGCAAAAATATGTATAAACATATTTAATAATAAAGTGGATTGTAGAAACAGGAAAAAAGGTGTATGTATAATATGATCAGTAGAATCAACCATAAGATAAACAACATTCGATGGGGCCGTTTGGTAGCGCTATTCGTGTCAGTAGTTATGAGTTTTGGTGCTCAGGCTCAGTCTTCCCGCGACAGTTTGGTCGTGGATGATACCCCACGCACGAGATGGATGGTTCGCACCAATCTGATTTGGTGGGCCACGCTGACTCCCAATGTGGGTGTTGACTATCAGGTTAGCCCCCGCTGGACGCTTGGAGCCACTTTTGGCTTGAACCCCTGGAGCCTCTCTGGTGACAAGAAGTGGAAGCACTTCCTCGTGACACCCGAGGTGCGTCGCTTCAATCAGCCCCTCGACCGTCTGCGCCTGCCCAGCGTGCATCCTGACTATAAGAGCCATACCTCCTATTGGGGTATGAACGCCTTCTATAGCCACTACAACGTGAGCAATGTCACCTTCCCCTTCGGGCTATATAAGGAGGTGCGCGACCACCGCCTGCAGGGCGATCTGGCTGCCTTGGGCATCTTCTATGGCCACACCTGGCGACTCAGTCGTTTGTTTAGGCTCGAGGCTGAGGTAGGCATCGGTGGTGGCTATGCCTGGTACGATAAATACGAGTGTGGCCATTGTGGTGCCAAGGTTGGCGAAGACAAGAAAGCCTTCCTCGTGCCTAAGTTGGCCCTCAACATCGTGCTCGATCCAGGCCGCAAGGGCCATTACGTGGAGCGCATACCGGAGCCTGTCGAGCCTGTGGTGGAGAAGCCCGTCCTGGCTGTCGCCCCGTTGTTGGTACCCAAAACTGTGGCAGACCGTCTGATGGACACCAATCCTATTGTGCAGGAGATTGCCGACTACCGGCCCTACGACCGTACCCGCGTCTTGCGTCGTGACTCTGGTGCCCTCTTCGTTCACTTCCCCTTGAACAAGTCTGATCTGCGCCGTGAGTTCCGCAGCAATGCCGAGACCCTCGACCGCATCGTGGATATCACCCGTCAGATTCTGGCTGACTCGGCCAGCAATGTGCGTCTCATCCAGATTGTGGGCTTCGCCTCTGTGGAAGGTCGTCAGGGCTACAACGAGAATCTTGCCCAGCAGCGTGCCGTCGCCCTGCGCCAATATATCCAGGAGCAGGTCGCTGTACCTGACTCCCTGTTTGAGTTGAACAACGGTGGCGAGGCCTGGGCCGAACTGAGGGATCAGTTGGCTGAGGCAATCGAAACGAATACGGGGGATGCCGAGACCATCAAGCGGGCAATGGCAATCATTGACGAGGAGGCCGATGCCGACCGTCGTGAGCAGCGTCTGCGCCGACTGGATGGTGGCCGCGTGTGGAACTATCTGAAGACGAGCCTGTTGGCCGACCAGCGTAATTCCGGCTATCTGCGCATCTTCTTCGATCGTGTGCCCGACCGTCAGGCTGAGCAGATCAATGCCGCCAGTGCCCTCATCCAGGAGGAACGCTATGAAGAAGCGCTCGCTATATTAAATAAGGTACGTGAAGACTCGCGCGCCTGGAACGCCCTCGCCGTCAGTCTCTACATGACGGGCCATAAGGATGAGGCCCTCGTCTACTTCCGCCAGGCTGCCTCCCAGGGCAATGCCGATGCCGCCGCCAACCTGCAGCGTCTCGGCGGACACTAACGAAACGCAAAAGAACTATATAGTTATTAACGATTAATTAATCATGAATGCAATGAAAAAGATTCAGACAATGGCTTATGCAGGCGCGATAGCCCTGCTAAGCACAGGATTCGCAGCCTGCTCCTCTGACATGGTAGAGGACGCTGTGACTCCTAGTCCTGGCTACAACCCCGAGACTAACGAGGTGACGGCCAATTTCGTGTTCAACGTATCTACGAATACGTCAAGCACCACTCGTATGAGTTCTGCTAATGTGCAGGCTGCAGTTGCGGGGAACACCAGTGAACAGTTCCGTGGTATTACCGATGCCCGAATGTACGCCATCAAACTGAAAAAAATGTCCGGTACGGAGCAGGTTGTAAACGACGGTCAGCACCTGACGGATGAGGCTCCAGAATTAACACCTGTGGTGAAAAAGTTCGACCTTGGAACTGTGATGGCCCAAGGATCTATCGTTCCTGCAGGAGACGGTACTTCAAAACCTCAATCCCGTCGTATCGTAGAACTGGCCTTGCCTACAGAGACCAATACACTCGTGTTCTATGGCCGTGCAATCAAGCAAGGTACCGATCAGACTCAAGGCAAGACCGATATGATACTCAGCGACAATGGCAATATGAACGATATTCATTTCCGTCTGTGCAAGGTTATTCCTACAGGCAGTGAGGCAGAGACGGCGTTCTCTCAGTGTCAGGCTCTCATCTCTGCCGTATTGACCAAGATTATCAATACCAGTTATACCCCGACGTCAGAAGTTACTGTGAGCGGCAGGAAAGTCAATGCGAATACAACAATCAAGTGGTCAGACTATGTAACGATTAACAGAAGTTCCGATCAACCATCGGTCATCACTGCCATTACGCCTAAAACCCAAGATGCCGTAACAGCAGTGGGTGAAACGACCCAAGAGATGTCGAACCTGGGTGAGATATTGGCACAGACATACGCTACGTTCAACACCATCTACAACCAGGGTACGCATAGTGAACTCCGTGCAGGTAGCGGTCCTGCCATCAAGCGTATGATGAATGACCTCTATACCGTTGTCAAGACGGTGGCCGATGCAACGCCAGTTAACTTGGAAGAAACTATAGCAAAACGTTTGGCTCAAGAAATCACACAAAATATTGGAACTTGCTTTGACGTTGCAGCGGGTTGTGACTGGAAGGCAAATACAGCACTCAAAGCATTTACGGGTTTAACAGATGCTCAAGTCAGCCTAGTGGATGCCGACTTGACCATGGGTGATTTCCCCAAGACTCGTTTCAACCTGCCTTACGGCGCTACCGTGCTTGAAATAAACTGGAATACCTCTGATGCTCGACCTGAGTATAACTACATGGGTGCTGTGCCTACCTATGCCATGGGTGGCGGTTCAACATCATCTTTCGACCCCGCCAACTATGTGTTCGCACCTGAACTCTGCTATTTCGGCAATAGCCCAGTCCGCGTCACTGACAAGACCAAGGCCGTAAGTGAGTATCCTGACGGAACCACTAACTGGACCAACAATGAAAACTCTTTGTGGAGTGACTGGACTGACAATGGCCACGTGCTCTCTACCACTCGTTCCGTGGCTATGCGCAACTGCGTAAACTATGGTAATGCCCTGCTGAAGATGCAGATTAAGTATGGTACGAATGTCCTCAAGGACAACAACCATCAGATTCAGTATGAACGTACAGGTGCTAACGAGAACGATAACTCAATCGCTGTAACAACTGCAGGCTTGTTTAGATGCACAGGTATCCTGATTGGCGGTCAGAACGGTTCTGTGGGCTGGAACTATATTCCCCGTGGCGATGCGGGCATCAGCGAGACTACGCCCCAGTTCAAGTATATGGTCTATGATGGTGATATCGTTGACCAGACCATTCCTGCTGCCACCTCTGCAACAGGTGGTAACACGACAGCAGCCAACTACACTCTCTTGTGGGACAACTACGATCCGGCATTCTTCTGTCAGGATCAGCGTACCGTGTATGTGGCCATGGAGTTCGTCAACGATTCGGGTAAGGATTTCTGGGGTATGAACAACCTCATCCCGAAGGGTGGTACTTTCTACATCACTGGTAAACTCGATCCCGATGCCATTTCTATTACTGGCAAGAATGCTACCGATATTAAGGATGACAAGTCGCTGGGTATCGATTGGCCTGTCAGTTACGAGATGCCTCCTTACTACACGTCAAGCCAGGTTGATGATGCAAAAGACTATGCAACTAGCAAGGGCTTACTTACCACCGATATTGAGGCTGGCAAGACCATCAAGCAGCGTCGCGTCTTCATGCAGGACTATGTGACTGAAGCCACCTTCGTGCTGACAGAAAATTCTCTGAAGTATGCACTCGTGGCTGTGCCCGACCTGCGTTCTTCACAGATCTCCCTGGGTCTGAGTGTTGACCTGCACTGGCGTCAGGGCCTGCAGTTCGGCAACGTAAATCTTGAAGGTGGACAATAATTTTGGAAATAATCTCTTGGAATAAGAGTATGCAAAAACTTCATCAACATATCGCGAAAGTCATCGGCTGTCTGCTCACAGCAGCAGCCGTGACTTCGTGTGGGTTGATTGACGACGATCTGAGCGAGTGCGGCAACGACTACGAGATGAACTATGAGTTGCAACTGGTGACGAATATCTCCACTGAGTTGACCACCCAGTTGCAGACCAATGTCAATGTCAGTAGTGCCCTGCGCACTCACCTGAGTAATATCTTCAGCGACAAGGCCCACGACGTAGATCTCTCGTTCTTCGATACCGTGGGCGACTCGCTGATGCTTTATCACTGGGGCGATACCATCGACGCCAATCAAACCAGTTACACGCTTTATCTGCCCATGCGACAGTACATGCATCTGGCTATTGCCAACGTGGTCGACAACCCCATTGTGCATGTCGAGTCGCTCGAAAGATGTCATGAGGAGAAACTTGTTCAGGTTGCTGGCGACACCATCGACAGCCATAACACAGGACTGTTCACCGCCCGTCAGCCCATGGAGGTGCTGGAGGGTATAGATCAGACCTTCAATGTACACCTCTATATGGCCAACAGTGCCACCGCGTTGGTTATTGATCCTCGCGCGCACGCGTATAAAAATATTAAGGTATATACCACTGGCTTTGCCACGGCCTTCAACATTGCCGACAGCAGTTACGTCTTTTCTGAGAAATCACCCATCGTGCGCACCGACCAACTGTCGGTCTCTGATACAGACGACCTGTGCTTCTGCTCTGTGAACTTCCCAAGCCGTGACAGCGACCCCACACGTCTTGTCATCGAGGGCGAAGAACCCTTCGATGCCCCCTCGGCCGAAGAGGCACTTTGGCAGTATCGCATCTATGTCACGCTGGAAGATGGCTCTGTCACGGAGTCCATACTGAGTATGCCAAAGCCTCTGCGCCCTGGCCAGATGAAGGTCGTCAAGGTGCACTTCTCCGACGATCAGGGTGTCATTGTGAGTGATGACAATTCGGTGGGCGTCAGCGTTACACTCGACTGGGGAAAGATTGATTTCCCTGATGTGCCTTTAGAGTAATGTGGATTTGGTCATGCGTTTATTGTTATATGTGACGACATTGCTAGTAATGCTGCTGCTGACCAATTGCACCAACGAATCTGCAGCGTTCATGCCCGGCGAGAAACCCCTTGTCGGGATGACTGATTCTGTGGCCATAGGTCTTGGTGCCAGTTTCCATCATGGCCTATCGGGAACCCGTATGTCAGCAAGTGCTACACAGGCCGACGGAGCATTCCGTGGCATTTCCGATTTCTACATGATTCCCTATGCTACGACAGATGTCATAGGGCCTGATGACACCCCGCTGAAGAAAAACTTAGGTCTGGATCGACGCGTGACCCCATCCCAACTGAGAACCAGCAATAATTTCTTATTCTACAAACCTGTTTATGTCCCTAAAGGCACAGCATCGTTCCTCATCTACGGACATGCGCCTGCAGGAAACGATTCCTTTACCTATGGTTCGCTCTCTGGCTTCGACAATATTACCAGCCAGACGAAGACGAGCGACATCACTTTCTCTCTTGATCAAATTTACTCAGGAACCGACGTGCCTGCCATCGGGCAGGAACTGGCCGACTACCTGACCGGCATTGCCAATATTCAGTATGCGTTGCCCACGGCCTATTATGGCGACATCTTTTATCGTGTGCAACGCACGCCGATCTATAAATGGAACAATCCGGACAGTTACAGTTTCAGTGGACTGGCCGAGGCCTTTGAGTTCTTTACCAACGGAGACCGTGTGATGGGTGGCTCATCGCTGCTTGTGAACAGTCTGCTGACAAGGCTCTACAACACGCTATACACGATAGCCAATGCCGACCCGACTGCCATCGACTATTATTCTGCCAACGACGTCACTACTCCAACAGGCACTATCTATCCCTACCGTGAACTGGCAAAGGCTATCCGTACGGCCATTGCCAATACCGACTATGTACAAATCGGGGGATATGGAGCCAACGCGAGTGTTATCCTGAAGTCACCTCGGCATGACTATCCGGCAAGCCTGGGTTTGCCCGATGGTGCTTCTGGCTTGCAATGGAATGCCAGCGAACAGGAATTTCAGGTTGTCTTGCAGACCAAGGCCTCTGCCAAGATTATGTCGGCTAGCCGCTTCTGCTATCCACCCCTGTTGTGCTATTATGCCAACAGCCGCATAAAAACTTCGGATGTGGGCTACGAGGAGGAACACTACGTTTCACCCAACACCTGGGCTCAGGTACTGGAAGAATATGCCAGTCCGTCGAATATCGTCAACTCAAAGACTCAGGCTGTTGCTATTGAGGATGTCATCAATTACGGAGTCGCACAGTTCCAGGTTAAGATGGGGAGAGTAACGAAATTGCGCGATCGCGGCGAAGTACACGAAATCAACGTGAACGGCATCAATTTCCTTCTGACGGGAATTATCGTTGGCCCCCAGCATCATGTGGCCTATAACTTCGACCCATTGCCGTCGTCAGATGATTTCACGGTCTATGATCGGGAGATAGAGAATGAGAACGGGGCAGACCTCTTTCTCATGCCATATGAAGATCCAGTCTTCCAGACGCTGGTTCTCCCTACCCGTAAGGACGAGGTGGTCTATTTCGTGCTGGAGTTTGAGAACCGTAGTGGTGTGGATTTCAATGGTGCGAACGGGTTGATACTGAATGGCTCGAAATTTTATATGACAGCCAAACTTGACCCGAAGGATGGTACAGGTTACAATCCTGATGATCATACGCTGAACAGAATCTTTTCCCAAGACTGCGTGACACAGATAAATTGTATAGTCAAGGACCTGAAGGGGGCGTGGAACGTAGTTCCTGACCTCCGTGACCCACAATTGGAAGTGGGCGTATCGATGGAAATGAAATGGATTCAGAGTACCACGACTAATTTGAGACTGGATTAGAAATGAAGAAGACGGGATATATCAGACATAGCATACAGGACGCTATCAGTAAAGCAATGGTCTTGCTGATAGTGGGACTTCTGTATTCATGTTCGGAAGGACAGGAGATAACTGTGCCTTCCGACAATACCGATCAGGGTGCTGTGCTGAATATCTATGTCTATGCGTCAGACGATCCGATGCAGACCCGTGCCGATGAAGGCCTGGTGGATCTCTATGCACAGGAGAAGGTGCTGAAGTCGCTGAAGATATGGGTTTTCAAGCATCAGGGAAGTGCTGATACCGATTTGCCTCTGCACTATCTGTCACCTGCAGAGCCAGAACTGCAAGGCAGTCGCTCCAAACTGTTTCAGATAGCCCTGACAGATGAACAGGTCGAGACGCTGACGGCAGATGATGGTCAGGTGGACCTGTATGTGCTGGCCAATGCTGAGAGTGTAGGCCTGAGTAGCCTTGACGGAAATTCTACCCGTGCCGAAGTCCGCGATGCCGTGATTGCTTCTGGCTATTTTGGTACAACGTCTCTGACCACAGATATTTCTACGAATGGACTGCCCATGTCGGGGTGTGCCCTTAATCTCTCTGTTCAGGGAACGTATCCTGTATTGAGTCTGCCTGTGGTGAAACTCATGCGCTGTGTGTCGAAACTGCGCTTCATTCTGTCACAGAATAAGGAAGCCGAATCGGAAATCAGTATCACCAGCCTTCATTTGGATGGTAACCAGTTCCCAGAGACGGAGCAGGTGTTTAATCTGACCAGTAATCCCTACAGCATCAGTGCCACCTATGTGGCAGATGCCATTCCGTTCACTCCTCCTGTTGCTGTTGCGTCGTATGACCGAGTTTCCGATCTTGTCTTCCGTTCGCAGAATGTGCAGGACTATGAAGATTTGGTGGATGTGGTTGTGACGGAGGGACATGCCACGCAGATGGGACCCTATTACTTCCGCGAGAGCAACAAGTGCCTGACTGGAACCATCAGTTATCGTATTTCCCAAAAAGCAGATCCCACCGACTACAAAGATCTGACGAAGACTTTCAGCATGAGTAATGTGCCTGGTAGTTATAACTTCAGTCGCAACCACACGTGGACGGTATATGTCTATTATCTGGGTGGCTTGGAGTTGCAGATGATCATGGTGTATATTCGTGAGTGGCGGATGGGAGACACGGAGCATGAGATATATAATTGGTAGGTGAGTGTTGAGAGTTTAGAGTTGAGTGTTTAGTGTTGAGAGTGAAATGAGAAGACTGTACACATATCAGATTGTATGGATGGGCATCGGGATGATTCTCCTGATGCTGATGATGGCGTGTACAGATGACCATGAACAGGAAGAGGAGGGGGGCGACACGCTGAGAATGCTGACATACACCCGTGGTCTGCAGGATGTGGAGGCTACGCGCTCGGCTGTTGTTACGCTACCCACTGGCTTTGTGGAATATACTACCCTGCATCCTGAGGCGGCAACAGAACACCATGCTGTAGGCATCTATCTGACGATGGCTGCCGAAGATGGTAACAAGGCAAAGTATAGTCGATTCGTATATGAAGGCAACCAATGGCATTCGTATGCCATCGTGATGGAGGGAGTGACGTACTATATCTATGGCTTCCTGCCCATCAGTGGTGCTGACCATGCAAGTATTACTCCCTATCAGGATAATTACAGCAAAGGGGCTGACCTGACCCTGCACAGCGTGAAAAGCCTGTCGGACGTAGATATCTGTATGCTGGTGGGTTTGCAGGGTGTAGAGAATGTGGATGACGATGTAGAGGTGCCGTTGGGCAGTTTCTATTATAAAGGCAAGGCCCAAGACAAAAACAACCTCTATGCGCTGTTCAATCATCTCTATTCGGCTGTGCAGTTCAGCATACGCGTCAGTGAACGATATAGGCTTCGTCTCACGTAAGTGATATGAAGCAATATGTTGTACTTCCGTAGCAGAGTAATTAATTATGGGGA
>Ga0310695_10004474_pt1 | contig 25702 bp, 22 predicted proteins | sample RumenRJG_04DNA_FD_203882 | JGI IMG/M metagenome (GOLD analysis project Ga0310695, IMG submission 203882) | Bovine rumen microbial communities from Lethbridge, Alberta, Canada - RJG_04 (v2) (version 2) | ecosystem: Host-associated > Mammals > Digestive system > Stomach > Rumen | place: Canada...
AGGAATTTATCCTTAACTCTCTATTGAGGGATAGGGATTCAAGTTTAATCCTGTTGACCCTCTTATCCTGATATTTTTTATCATCTCTGATTTTTACTGACTGATAATCAAAATATAATGGATTCAGTGTATCTTTATACTTTGGAAGTCTCGGCTCTCCCTTATACTTTGACGGATTGACTTTATAGTCCTTAAAATCAATACATAATTACAACAGAGCCAAATATAATTATAGCCGGAATAAATTACTGCACATAAACAAAGGATCAACAGTATATGATTGAAAAACCGGATTAAACAAATCCAAATCATTTACCATAAACTATCTGTAAACGGCAGCCGGATTTTTTTATCTGTCGGGCTGTTGACAAGCGAAAGCGTTGCAGTACGTCCCGAGCGTCAAACAAGATTCAGCCTTGTGCCTGATGATACCTGCTGTTATTTCAGAATAGAGATTTTGCCGATTCCCTCAACCGGCTGCCGAATTCATGATTTTCTCTCCGGGGGAAATTTACATGCCAAATAAAAAAATCGGACCATCTGAAACTACAGACAGTCCGGCAAGCTAACAACTGCTTTTTAAAAGATAAATTATACTGAAGCAAATTTGGCATTAAAATTGTGCAGACAATTCATAAAGGCGCTGTAATTATTCAGTTTGCTTAAATCTGATGTCTTGATAGTGGATAATAATTCCATATTATGGTTGCGCTGGGAATACAGTCTTCCTGCATCATAAATACGATTTTCTTCAATAGCATCCATTAATTCCTTGGTCTGTCTGATAATTGAATCCAGTAAAGCGCCCTGTACATTTGTTAAATTAACCATTTCTATCTTCCTTCTGCAAAAATCCACTGATAAACTTTCATATTCTTCAGAAAATATTTGATAAATTTTCTATATCTAAACCAATGCAAATTATTTGCCAGAATTTAAACTGTCAAAAAACAAACTCAAAATTCATAAAAGGCAGCATAAAAACAATAAACAGGAAGAGGTAATAAGAATTAATCCTAAATTCCCGGGGGGTAATTTGTAACTACATTAATCGCTACGCTTCATCATCGGATAAAGTCTTCGGCAATGAATTATGAGCTTGCAATTTATCCCCTTGTTTATCGAAATAATTCGGATACTCAATTTTAAATTTGTCGTATAAAATTGTGGCTGAACTCTGAGCTTCACTGGTAATGATTCTAGTGGAATATACGGTGCATTTCTGATTTCTTAAACCAAGGTACAATTCAACAGAATTGTTGTAGGACTGTTCCAATGCTTTCTGCACGTATAAGTTAATTGTTGCAGCAATTTGACAAATTAGCAGATGTCCAAGAACTCTTTCTTCGGAATGTACTCTGAGCGGTATCAATCTGCTCATTCCCTTTCCAAGGTCAAAATACTGTTCCACAATCAATCTGTTATAGTACACATTCAGAATTTCCTTACGTTTGAACGGTAAGGAAGAAATTATTATAAATGTTCCTGAGCTTTCAAAAATCTTGTGAAATTCGGAATGTTTTTCTTTCAATTTTTTCTTGGAAAACTTTTTTGCATTGGCGATAGTTTTGTAATTTTCATCGGAAGCAGCTGCTACATCGTAGCATAAAAAGGCATAGGCGGTTTTGTTTGTTGAACCAAGCTTACACTCAACATCCTTCACGTAAACAAATCGCCCCATGAATTCAATAAGATTCTCCGAAGTTTTCAAATCGGAACTTCCTGATTCCACTATGGATGAATATAATTTTTTTAGTTTTTCTGGCAATCGTGCAACAAAATCGATATTAGCCTCATACAGATCATCGATATTTTTTTCAGAAACATAACCAGCGTCCAAAAGTGTAAAATCAGTATTTACCGAGTACTCGGCAAGGGTTGTTATGGTCGTTGATAATGTAGAAATATCATTGATATTTCCAGGAATAGCCCTAAAGATCAAAGGATACCCGGAATCACGCTGTACAGCGGAAACCAATCTTACTTCGTTGCTGATTTTTCCGTTATGATTGCTAACATTGGTCAGTTCAATATTTATGTCATTCGGTAATCCGGTGCTGTCAATCACAATGGCAGGATCGTTACAAATGTTTTTCTTGAGCCAGTCGATATGAGCCCTAAAAAATTTTTGTCTGACATCTTCCCTGCCTAGATATTTAAAAAATTCGCTAATCCGTTGAGAATGAAGGTCTGCATTAGGGTACAGAATTTTGGCAAAGTTGCCTTCATACCAGGTGCTACAGTGCATGCAGGAATAATTTGTCAGGATATAAAACATGATCATGGAATAGATGGTATCTGAATTTTTATATCCTACTGCCTCGATGACTTCATTATATTTTATGCTGTGAATTAACTGAGAAAGAAAATATGAATCGCCAAAATCCAGAATGAGATTTGGCTTCTTTCTTTGATCGTTCTTCAACTTTCCTGTGTATGTCTCCGGTGCCTCAAGGAATAAATTATTGACGGGATCGTACTTGAAAACACCTCTATCCTTGTTATAAAAAATAAAATTTTTCTCATCAATAACACGACCAAGATATATGGTTCCTTTTTTCCGGATTTTTCCATTTTCCCTGTATGAGGTTCCCGGAACCTTGGCATATTTATAGTTACCTTTGGTTTGAAATGATAATTTTGTAGAAGGAGAATCAGACTGTGTCATAGTGTAGTTACCAAATATATTATTATAACTACATTATAGCAAAAACAGGTTAAAATTGAAATAGATAATGTTCGAAAAAAGCAGATATAATAAGGAAAAAGGAGTAGTCTGACGCTACTCCTTTTAAACTGTAGTTACCAAAAACTACAGGGAATTTAGGTTAATTTTGAAAAAAAAATTCTGGATTGTCACTTTTACAGCAACAATCCAGTTCAGATTGATAAATTCATTATGATGTTGACTCTAGCAGTAAGATGTAAATTTGGCTTCAAAATTCTGGATGCATACTAAAAATTCGCGGTAATTCTTTAATCCTCTTAATTCCTGTGATTTCAGTTCAGATAAAAGAGACATATTCTTGCTACGGAACAAGTACAGTCTGTTTATGTCAGACTCGCGGTTTTCCTCAATAGCACTGGTTAATTCCTTTGTCTGTTTGATGATTGAATCTAATAATGCAACCTGGATATTAGTTAAAATACTCATATCACACCTCTTTTTGTTTGTTATTATGAATAAAAAGTTTTTATCAAATTCCGGAGAACCGATAAAATTTCCCGTTTTTATTCATAAAAATGCAATCTTGCTGCCAGGAATGACAATTAAATGTCAAAAAGCCAATATCTGAAATTATTTTTTAATCTGTATCACAAAATCATTTCAGTCCGCTGTGTCGTCATTCCAAATCAAGCACGTAAAATCAAAATTCTTTAAGCAAAGGCATAAATATGACGGATTTTTGAATAATACTTTTGTTGCTGTGCTGTAATTTTTAGATGATGATTCACCGGGCAATCAAAATTTTGACAGAAATATAAAAAATTAAATAAAAGAAAGACAGATAATGCCACACTTTCATATTTACTGAATATTAAGCAGATTCAGTGCAATTTCCGGAAGAGTGTTTGCCTGAGTTAATATAGCTGTGCCTGACTGCTGCATAATTGAATTCTGTGTCATAATCGCTATTTCTGCAGCATAATCGCAGTCTCGAATTCTGCTTCTTGCGTCACCTGCATTTTCAATTACATTTTCCTGATTGTTGATTGCTGACTCCAGTCTATTTTGTGCAGCACCCATTTGAGCTCTGCAACCGTCAATGACTGATATAAACTGTCCGGCATATTTAATAACTGATTCTGCAGCATCAAATGTTGAGACGTCAAAACTTACCTTCTGATCCGAACCTAAAGTAAAACCTGTCGTGTGCTGACTTAATGCCTAATCGTTTCCCACTACTCTGGTATTTTGCGTATTCGGACTGCCAGATGTCAGATATAGACCGTTTAAATCAAATCCCAAGAAAGTATCCACATTTGAACCGTATGCCGAATAGTTGCACATAAAATTTCCATTCTCATCATAATGAACAAGATTTCCGGTAAATTTAATTCCCATTGCCACATCTACGGTCTGATAGGCATCTGCTCCAATTTGAAAAGAATATGTATGACTTTCATGATATTTGTCAATAACACCCTGTGCAGCGTGATCAGCTCCTGACGGAAACACCATGGTAGGTCTCACCGTTATGAATTGATCTTGCATACTGGTTTCCTGAGTTACCTTATAGTCATGTTCACCGTTAAGGATCTTCTTTCCTCCGAAATGGGTATCTGCAGCAATACGATTTATTTCAGCTGATAACTGTGCAACCTCCTCCTGTATTGCCAGTCTTTCCTGATCGGAATTGGAGCCATTGGCAGACTGAATAGCCAGCACTCTGATCCTTTGCAGATTATTGGTAATTTCATCCAAAGCACCTTCTGCAACCTGCAGCATTGATATTCCGTTGAGCGCATTAAGATTACCCTGTTCTAGACCTTTAATCTGACTTGTAAGACGATCTGAAATCTGCAAACCTGACGCGTCATCCCTGGCACTATTTATACGAAGACCTGATGACAGATTTCTGTAATTAGAATTTAATGAAGAAGTCGATTTACTTAAAAACCTTTGTGCATTAATCGACTGTGAATTCGTTGTTACATATAAAGCCATAAGTACACCTTGCACAATCCTGGCAAACTGCCGCTTTTGCCGTTATTGTAAGAACGTTCGTATTCTTCCAGTTACTTATCAACATTATGAAAAGCATAAGACATGCTGATAGTTAAATGAATGCATATGTCAAAAATCCAAAAATTTCACACTGTTAAATTTTTGACTTCAAACTGCGAAAAACACAGAGAACGCTCTGCTGTTCATTCTTACTGTTTAAATCTTCGGTTCAGACAGGAAAATATAATTTCAAATTTTTGTCACCTGCACAAAACAATTACCCGAGAGTTTCGGACGAAATTCGGATACTGCGCTGACAAAGAAGCTGATAATATCTCCCGGTTCAAAAACATCACATCAGAAAATGTTTATCACATACGTAATATCTGATAAAAACTCTAACCCCCTCAAGATTCAAACATCGTTCCTTGCCAAAAAAGCCTGCCTGTCGGCAGGCAACTAAGCTAAAAGCTTAAGAGTCAACAAAGAAACTGTTTATTCGACAAGGATCCCGACTCTGATTTAAGATCCTTTTTTTACGTTATTTATTATCCCTGCAGCAGATTCAAGGCTATCTGAGTCTTCTGATTTGCCTGAGTCAGAATTGTGGTTGAAGCCTGCTGAATAATATTCTGCTGTGTCATTGCAGCTGTTTCACTTGCATAATCCACATCTCTGATTCTTGCACGGGCATCATTCACGTTTTCAATGATATTTTCCTGATTCAATATGGTGGATTCAAGACGGTTCTGAACAGCACCCATTTCAGCACGGTATGAATCTACACGCTTAATGCACTCTGCAGTAAATGCAATCACATCCTGTGCTTCTGATGCAGTAGTTACATTCATATCAGATAATGAAGTATCTGCGCCTAATGTATTCACAGCCTGAGAACCTACAGACAAAGCTGCTGTAATAGTCACCAAATATGACATTGACTTCATTTTTAATTCTACCGTTTCATATGCATTGGAACCAACCTGGAACACGGTATTGGAAGCACCAGCATTAGTACCATTTCCCATAGAACTACCCAATACCTTTAAATTACCGGCAAAAGTAGTATCAGTACCGATACGCTTTACTTCAGTTATTAATTGCTGAACCTCCTGATCCAATGCTTCTCTTTCAGCTGAACTGTTGGTTCCGTTGGCAGATTCAATTGCCAAGGTTCTAATACGCTGCAGCATTGTTGTCACTTCATCAAGTGCGCCTTCTGTCACCTGACACATTGAAATACCGTCATTTGCGTTGCGGTTGCCCTGAGTCAAACCATTTATCTGAGAAGTCATTCGATTTGAAATCTGTAAACCTGCTGCATCATCCTTTGCAGAATTGATTCTCAAACCTGAAGCCAGTTTTTCATAGGAACCGTTTAATTTATTGGTAGATCTTGCCAGCATTCTTTGCGAATTGATGGAAGATGTGTTTGTCTGTACGTATAAAGCCATGATATTTCTCCTAAGCTTTTCAGTTGATTATTTGTTTTTTTTGTTATAGTTAATCAACTTCTGTTCAAAAACATAAATTTCTTTGTCTGTGAATTTTATTCACACTCTTATATATGAAATATTCATGCCAACTTTAACTGAAACATTAATAAAAAAAGATATGAACTATTCTGAAACCGGATATGGAAATTTTCCTCCTGAATTCTTCATGATGTCAGCATTCACGATATTGTTAGAATAAATTGTCATCAGCACCTACATTTTTAAACAAAAGTTACAACATAAAAAAGGCCTGCCTGTCGGCAGGCAACTAAGCTAAAAGCTTAAGAGTCAACAAAGAAATCATTCATTACAGATCTCGCCCTAATCATGATCTGATTTTTATGTTATTAGCCCTGTAACAGATTCAAGGCAATCTGACTCTTCTGATTTGCCTGAGTCAGAATTGTTGTAGATCCCTGCTGAATAATACTCTGCTGTGTCATTGCCGCTGTTTCACTTGCATAATCAACATCTCTTATTCTGGATCTCGCATCACTTACATTTTCAATAATGTTTTCCTGGTTTGAAATAGTTGATTCCAAACGGTTCTGTACAGCGCCCATTTCCGCACGATATGAATCCACTTTTCTTATGAATTCGCTAACCAGTGCTATTGTTTCCTGAGAACTGCTGTATGATGTCACAGAAATATTCGCTAAATTGGTACCGGAAGCTATCGTGTTACCTCCTACTGTCATTGCAGAGGAAATTGTTACCAGAGAATAAAGAGATTTCATATCAAGGCCTACCGTCTGATAGGCATTAGAACCAACCTGATAATTTACGTTAGGACTCGGAGTATCAACCAAATTGGCAACCATATCGGCTACAGCAGAGTCTGCAGTTTTTCCATTAGGAAGTCCGGCAACCGCTGCTGCCGACGCCGCTTTTGGGGTTTTGGCTGCCGCATCTGCGCTTGTTCTGGCTTTTGCATAGCTACTTATAGCATTTCCATAATTAGTGTCTGCATTATCAACAAAAGATTTTGCAGCTTCTTGATCATTATCATTAGTCAATTCACCAAACTTATCATCAGTTTTCTTCTTGAATGATGCTGCATATTCCAATGCCTTTTGCGCTTCCTGCGCGAATTTTTCTGCAGCCATCGCCCATTGTTTTGCCTCTTCAACATTACCTTGTTCTGCTGCGGACAAAGAATGTCCTTGTGCTTCCTGTGCAAGATTCTTTTTACTTTCAACCACCGCTTTTGCAGCTAAAGTAATATCAGAATATCTTTTTATATACTCTAGATCAGTATTCGGTTCAGGCTGATCAAATACTGAAGTAGTGTATGAAATAGGTCCGGGAGTTACCGGTTCCAATTGAATATCCACTCCGGCAAGCCCTGCATTAAATACATAAAGATTACCGCCGAAAGTAGTATCTCTTCCTACTCTTGAAATTTCAGCCTTCAACTGTTCAACTTCCTCATTGATTGCGGTTCTTTCTGACGAACTGTTGGTACCGTTTGCTGACTGGATTGCAAGTGTTCTGATTCTCTGAAGCATATTGGTTACTTCATCCAGAGCACCTTCTGTAACCTGACACATTGAAATACCGTCATTCGCGTTGCGGTTGCCTTGGGTCAAACCATTAATCTGCGATGTCATGCGGTTTGAAATCTGTAAACCTGCAGCATCATCTCTTGCTGAATTAATTCTCAGACCTGATGCCAGTCTCTGATACGAAGTTGTCAGTTTATTAGTAGATCTGGAAAGCATCCGCTGCGAATTTATTGAAGATGTATTTGTTTGAACATATAAAGCCATTATATTACTCCTAAGCTTTTTCTGCTGATTTCTTTTTCGTTTTATTTTTTTCAACAGAACAATAAAAATAATCATTCTTTGTAGTGATTTTTTTAATCACACAGCCTTATATGAAATTATCATGCCATTTTTTTACCTTTTAAAAAAATACTCAATTTTTTACGAAATATCAATACTTTATCAACCAACATTTCAACCGTAATCAATTTTTCATGCAATTTTCTGTCAAATTAATTAAATTCATCATGTTTTTATCTGTTTTTTTGATAATTCAAAATTATTGTGATAAAGATAGGCCGTTTAACCTTTTATGAATTTACAAAAGATATAATTATCGACTTTTTTTATCATTTATATTATAAAAATTCCAAAAACTGTTACCTGAACACAATGCATTAATTTTGACAAGCATTTAACTATAGTTAAGAACGTAAATATTTCATATTTCAGTATTTTTTTTACAATAGAGGTTTAATTTAATGAACGATGTAGTTTTGAAAAGATAATAACCATTTACAGGTTAGATTAATTATTTATGTAAAGAATCCCAGCAACTGGAAGTACAATTTTTTGACACAAAAAATTTCGGTTCTTATTATTAAGTGCAGATCATAATATGATCTGGCAGACTTTAACAGAAAGACCCACAGAAATCAGATACTTTCATCAGATCAGAGAACAATATAACTGTTAAGTCAAGCTGCATGGCAATAATAGTTTGATTGCCGGCAGATAAGCAGTCAGACATCACTATAAATGTTACAAGCGAGGCTTGCCGCATGACAAAATATGAAAAAGCAAAAAATAACAGTAAAAAAATCAAATTTGCAGAAATCCTGTTCGTAAGAATATTATTATTAAGGCAGAGACAACATATCCCTATATGACCTTCAGCAGTCAAAAATATCAGTGTATAGAATCTGCCCTCCAGGCTGGTGATAATACCAGCATAACGTCAAATGCATGAGAAATACGTTCACGACTATATTTGAAGTACGATTAGATTTTACGAATCATCTTTTATTTCTCAGGCTCGAACTGATATGATATTTCTGATAATTTGAAAATTTTCAAAGAAAACCTTCTGAACAATATTCTCACAGATATAATACAGTGTACATTAAACGTAACAGCACACATAATAATTATGGATCTCAAAAATTACAGACAAAAATGCAATCAGAATCAATAACTTGTTTTAGCGATTTTGTTATTCCGTCATCTGATTAATTTGCATGATTACATAATGACTCATATTTTGCTGCAGTTATCTGTCAGATAAACTCGTATTTCACTTTTATATAAAACGATCACACAGGGCACGCAAGGCGACTACACCGACAGTACCGCCTGAAAATCTGTTTTATGAATTGAAAACACTGTTGAATCAACGACTTCTAATGGGCGAGTATATAAGGAAGTTCGAACTGAAGATAATCAGCAATAGCATAAAAATCGTGATTATTTTGACACTGCTGCAGATTTATAATCATCTCCTTGATATTTGTCTGCTGACTTTCATTCAAATCAGCATAATGTGAAATCAGCAGATCCAGTAAATAAACAAGTTCCATACCTGCCTTTACAGTCTTTCCCTGATTGCACAAAACAGCAACTTCTGTCGCATTTTTCAACAGAGGTTTAACCCAGTCGTTTGCATTAACAGTCATAATTCAAGGTTCCTCCGATTAAAGCACCGGTTTTTGACGCATTATAAAACTTCACGTTCGGATGCCTGCTGATATAAATCTCCAGATCCTGCAGGAAGAAACGGAAACTTTTTGTTGTTGAAAGAATATCCCCGCAGGTACCCTTGATTTCCACGGTTTCCTGATCGTCAAGAAGGATCAGTAATTTACTTAACTGATCGTGATAGCCTGCATGTGTAACATTATTCAAAAATGCAAAATCATATCCGAACAGAATCACCTCTTTCATGCCCATGCGTACTGCCAGATCTACAGCGCAATGCGACACGGTTCCGGAGCAGAATAATCTGCCATGCCGGTTGATACTATCAAACTGGCGGAATGTTGCATTGTCACAATAAAAAATGTAACTTTTATCAAAGAGTTTGATAAGTTCAGGTTTGATACTAGGGGCATAAACCAGAACCTCGGTCTTGTCAAAGGAACTGAGTATCTCATTCTTGCCGTTTTTATGATCGATACTTACAAGATAATCAATTCTGACATTCTGCTCATGCAGGAATTTTGACGCTGTATCAACGGCAATTATCACATAATCCGGATCGGCGCGTAACTGCTTAACCTTTTCAATGGAACTTTCCAGCGAAGGACCAGGTGAAACAACAACAGCCTTCTTTCCCTTCGCCTTATTGAACAGCTTTGTTACATCCTGGCCTGTCTTGATGTAATGAATATTTTCCTTTATCTGAGCAACAACTTCATCCTTTATGGTTTCATAGGATTCCTTTGAATATGACAGATCGAGATGTCCCTCCAGGTGTTCGGCAAGACGGCGGTTAGGTTCATCGCACATCAGAACCTCGGGATAATAAATAATATTAGGATGTCTGACAACCCATGAATCTTTCTTGTAAATCCACTTTATTTTCGGGTTATCCAGAGGAAAATCAACAACGGACAGCAGAATTTTGAATAAAGACAGATTCAAAATATGGAAGTTAATCCGTGTAATATCCTTATAGTTATCAAGAAGATAATTACCTATGTCACCCAGACCGTGACCGTAAACTTCAACTTCCCTGACATTAGGATTCAAATCGTCGCACATCTGCTGCATCTGCAGCAGTCCGTCATGTCTGGATGTCAACTGAACACCGTTGACACTCACGGTTGTTTCCCTGCCATTGACAATCTGGCAATCCAGTTCCTCCTCCGAAGCATCCGGACAAGCCAGAACAAGATCAGCAAGCTGAGGATTATTTTTCTTCAGCAGCTCTATGTTGCGATCAAAAAGATTTATTTCTTCCATATTCCAAAAACCTTATTTTTTTCCCTTTATAGCATGTAAAAGAAAAAAAATCCTCAATCTACCTATCAATTTTGAATACATGAAACGATTATTCATGCTTTTTCAGAAAAAACACCCGGTTAATTTCCAATTTATCCCTAAGTGTCAAAAAAATCACACAAAAAAGAAACACCGGCCAAATTCATGAACCGGTGCAGGAGCAATCATCATCGATAAAAAAACAGAGATTCTATCTTATATAATCGAACAGTGTTGTTCCGGTTACATATTTAAATGATGTCATCGCCATCTGTAAATAGGTTTGAGTCTTTGTTACATTGGTTGACGCCTCATACAGATCCACCTCGGAAATAGTAGCCTTGGCCTCCTGTTTAACCGCGGAAATATCAGTATTGGCATTAATAATATTATCAAGTGTATTCTGCCTTGCACCGATCTTTGTCATAACACCGTTTACGGAAACCTGGGTGTTTTTCGCAGATATCTGAGTTTCAGCCAGAACTTTATTTACATCCGAAATAGTTACCGTGCTGCCGTCAGGAGCAGTTCCATTGTTATAATATTCTATTGTTTTTATCACTTTATCCAAAGTATTAAGAATATTATCATTTTCCGGCGGAGCCAAATGAAAATCAGCAGTTTCGTCAACCCTCACCCCCTCAGCATTTAATTTCAAACCGTTAAAATTAATTTCAGTGGAGTTCGGTGCTGATACAGCTAATATATCTTCAGGTTTATCTTTTTTATAAAGTTCATAATGATCACCGTTTTTCTTTACGGTATATTTATTGGAATCTGTACTTGTATTATCGTAGTTTTTATTATAGAAACTTTCAAAAGTCTGATAATCAGCATACGAAATACTCAAACTATTGGATTCTGCCGTTCTTGCAGTGGCAACCATTTCAAAAAAATCCTTGGCTGAATCAGAAACTGCAATCTGAGCTGAAGCCGAAGCCTGCACTGCTCTTTGTCCGTTGTCGGCCTTACATACATACTTTCCGTTTTCAAATACATATGCATCCTGATCGCTAAGACTCCCGGAAAAAATCGACTCACCTGTTGCGGTTTTTGTGTTGATCAGATCTTTCAGCTGTTTCTGAATTTCCTTTAATTCCTGGGATATTGCCGTTAAATCCGATCCGCTGTTGCGTCCGTTTACACCGGACTGCATCAGTACATTGGCACGATCAAGCACGGTATTGATTGTTCCCAGTGCAGTTTCTTCCAAAGACAAACTGTCATATGCATAACCTGAATTTGTAGTATACTGCTCATACATTGCAATATCATTTTCCAGACGCATTGTTGCGGCGAAATTTGCAGGAGAATCTGCAGCGGTCTGAAATTTCTTTCCGGTATTGTACTGCTCACTGGCCTTCTCCACCTCGACATTTCGTCTCTGCATGTAGTACACGCTGTTGCGGTACGCTGTATTTGTTGCAACTCTTGAAGACATAATTTAACCTCCTCTCTACACCGCACTGATCAATGCATCAAAAACAGTCTGTGATGCTGAAATGATTCTTGCAGCCGCCTGGTAATACTGCTGAAATTTAACCAGATTTGCAGCCTCTTCATCGAGAGATACACCAGTGTTGCTTTCATACAAATCGGTAGACTGAGCCAGTTTTGCCTCGCTTGCGGTTGCATTGGCCTGAGCATTGCTTACCACAGTGCCGAAACCGCTGGTCAGCATGGAATATCTTTCGGTAAAATTCTGTTTGATTCCGTTTCTGGAACTGTCAACAACCAGATCTTCCGACTGCATGGCACACATTGCCAGACCGTTCCGGTTGTCACCGATACCGTTACTGTTAATCTGGATATCAAAACGATCTCCTGCATATACCTTGCCATTTATAGAGATATCGAAACCATATTTGGTTTTACCATATTTGGTTTTATAATCAGGATCCAGTGCCGCCAGTATGTTCTTGCCTTCGGTACTATTCGAAACAGTTCCAATAACAGAATTGTCTCTTCTGAAAACCTTATAGTTTCCATCTTGATCCACTATCACGTGGTCCGGTACCTCTTCTTTAAGTTTGATTTCTTTAAGTTTGATTGAAGAATCATCGGAAGTATCCACAAATCCGTTATCGTAAATTGCAGAAATTTCCGCTGTTGCTTTACCGAAATTGTCTGTATCCGTCTCAATCTTTACTGCAGAAGCCAGAGCCAGTTCCGACTCCTTTTTGATTTCCGTCTTTATATTGAATGCAGCCGCCTGTGTCGGCTGAAAAAAGAATTTATCACCATTTTGGGCATTTCCATCAAATGTAATTTTTATACCGTAATCAGCCAGATTAAGTTTATTATTTGAATCAAGATCTCCGGTATTTTTACTAGCTATCGGAGTTTTTTCAGAATTGTCACGTTTCATGGTATAAACATCGAATTCTGTATTAGAGGTAAACTCAATATAAAAATCATCTGTGGTAACATTGGAACCTTCTCCCTTGTTTACCTCAACTGTCAAGGAAGTGCCTATTCTGGAACCTGCTACAGTTAACGGAGGAATGCTGAAAATATCCCCGCCGAGATTTCCGTTCAGATCTACACCCTTGCTGTTTGCATTGTTAAATGCATCCGCCATTGCAATAGCCAGCTGGCCTAAACTTTTTTCGGCTTCCTCAATTTCAGTGCGCACTTCCAGATAGCCACCAAGTTCACCGCCCAGGGTTGAACTGTCAAGAGTGGTGGTGGTTTTGTCACCGTGTGTATTTTTATAGGTTATGCTTATCTGCGAGTTACTGTAATCAAGTCTTCCGGGAACTTCACTCAATACGGCATGATTACCGTCCTCAAGAACCAGAGAATGGCCGGTTGAAAGGGTAACAAGTTTAACACCGTCCTTTTGATCCACCGTACGGATATCCAGATATTTTGAAAGATCTTTAATTGCGGCATCACGCTGATCCATCAGATTGTAGGTAACAGATGACTTATCACCCATTGCCGCCTGAATGGATTTATTCAGATTTGCAATATTGGCAAGAATATCGTTAACAACTCCTACATCTTCTGTAATACGGCTTGAGTTGAATTCCTGGGTGCTGTGGATATCCTGATAAAGAGTATTGAAACGGTTGGTCAGATTGTTGCAGCTGCCGATAAATTCAGATCTCTGGGCAAGAGAAGACGGATCGTTAACCGCCGACTGCAGTGATTTGAAAGTATTCAGAATGGCACCGCTCATTCCGGTAGATTCACTTGAAAAATACTTGTCGATCGATGCCAGCTGATTATAAATTGTGTCGTAATAGCTGTTGGCGGAGGTATCACGCCATACCTCCTGCTGCGTAAATTCATTGTTAAGACGCTGGGTAAGAGTTTCACCGACACCGTAGTTCAGCAGACTGGTATAGGTCTGGGAACGCTGTCTTACATAACCGTCGGTTCCAACATTGGCAATATTGTTGGATGTGGTATTCAGCATCTGCTGCTGTGCGGCAACTGCTGATTTACCGATTGACAGTAAACCGTTTGATGGAGTCGAGGTTAATGAATTCATATTATCCTACCTTATGCCTTGCCTGTTTCTCTGTATTTGTCAAAGGCCGAATTTCTTACAATCTTCTTCAGTTTTTCTGCATACTTAGGATCTGTTGCGTATCCTGCCTTCTGCAGTTCCTCGAAATATTTTTCAACAGTCTGAGAATTTTTAACCTTGTCGTAACGATTATTGCCGGTAATCAGTTTGGCATAATCCTCCAGACTCTGCTCCACACTGTCATAGGCTCTGAACTTTGAATTCACTAAAACCTTTTTGCCGTTGATATATTCGTAACTGTCAGCCTTAGTGGTATTTAAAGTATTTTTCGAGGCTTTAATTCCAAAATAATTATTTGCAATTTCCGTGCCTTTTTTCATCAAATGTTTACCCCAGCCGGTTTCCAATGCCGCCTGTGCAACCATGGCCAAAGGATTAAGACCGTATTTTGATGCAACTTTTTCCGCTATAGGCATCATTTTTTCGACAAAATCAGCACTTATGGAATTTGCCGGCATGGATTTACTAGCATAATTTTTCTGAGCGGACAGTTCGTCAAACAATGCTAAATTACGATTGGTCACTTCATTTCTGCGATCTGCTCTGCTTCCGATTTCCACTGATTTGCCGAAGTAATCTGAAGTGCCGTTTATCTGACCGTGATTTTCGTAACGACCTGCGTTACTTAAGGAAAAGCTTCTGGCATTGCCGTCAAGAGCGAATGTTCTGCTCTCGTCAGGCATATGAAGACTGCCGTCGGATTTTTTGTTAGATTCTCCCTTGTCAAACTGCTTTACAATAAGATCCGCAAGGCCGCCCGACTGCATGCTCTTTCCCTTGCCGGCAAGATTGGCTGCCATCTGTTCATCCAAGAGAGACTGATATAATTCTGTATTCTGGCTGGAAAACGGATTATCCTCGAAAAGTTCCTTCTGTGTTTCGCGGGCGCTTTTCATCCACATCTGAGTGAAAAAGGCTTCAAACTGTGCAGCCGCCTGATGTAAAGCATGAGCCTTTCCGTCTTTACCGGAAAAGCCCATCTTACGAATGCGATCTAATGATCCTAAATCATTGATAAAACCTGCATTATTATTTACTGTTCCGCTCATATTAGCCATCCTTTTTAAATGATGACTAATTCTCCCTCTATGGCGCCGGCCTGTTCCAGCGCTTCCAGAACACTCATCAGGTCTCCGGGCGCAAGGCCTATGCGATTGATGGTACGAACCAAGTCATCAAGTGAATTTGATGTTTCCAGCTTAAACATTCTTGTGTCCTTTTCCTCTACCTTGATAGATGAATTAGGCACCTGAACTGTTTCCCCCTCTGCAAAGGCGTTAGGCTGATATACCTCGATATTCTCCTTAACCGTTACTGTCAGACCGCCGTGGGTTATGGCAACCGGATGCAGTCTTACATCCTTTCCGATAACAATTGTACCGGTACGTGAATTGACAATAATCTTTGCAGCTTCATCCGCAATATCCACTTCCAGATTTTCAACCGCAGCCAGGAAATTAACTCTTTCGCTTTGATCTCTCGGTGCAAAAACCTCTATGGATGTTGCATCTAATGCTCTTGCAACATTCTTGCCAAAATTACTGTTTATTGCAGAAACAACATTCTGAGCGGTGGAAAAGTCTGCTCTGCGCAGGTTAAGAGTAATCGTGTCGCCGTATTCAAAGGAAGAGGCAACTTCACGTTCAACAATCGCACCGTTGGCAATACGGCCTACAGTAGGAGTATTTATTATAACTTTTGAACCGTCGGCACCTTCAGCACCCAATCCGGACACAACAAGAGAACCCTGGGCAACGGCATAAACCTGACCGTCGGCACCTTTAAGGAAAGTCTGAACCAGAGATCCGCCTCTCAGACTCTTGGCTTCACCGATGGCAGATACGGTAACGTCAATTGTTTGACCCGGCTTTGCAAAAGGAGGCAATTCAGCATGAACCACTACAGGTGCCACATCCTTCATTTTCGGTTTGATGGAATCCGATACCTTGATACCGAAATTATTCAGCATGGTACGGAATGTCTGTTCCGAAAAAGCGTTATTCTTTTCACCTGTACCGTTCAGACCTACAACCAGACCGTAACCGATGAGCTGGTTGGCGCGCACCCCCTGTACCGAGGTAATATCCTTGATGCGTGAGGCCGATGCGGTATCTGAACCTATTACCATGAGAGCGACCATCATAAGTGCTTTAATAAACTGTGTCATTTTATTTACTCCTTCTGCCAGAATTCAGGCTCTCAGCTAGAACGGATTGAAAATACTGTTAAAGAATTTTGCCAGCCAGCCGCGTTCCTGAGTATTGGAAAAATCACCGGTTCCGCCGTACTGAATCCTTGCGTTTGCTATACGCTGAGATGATACGGTATTGTCGGAATTGATATCCTCCGGTCTTAATACCCCGGTTACGCGAATGTATTCATTGCCGTTATTCAGCATTAACCATTTTTCGCCGCGAACCATTAAATTACCATTAGGCAAAACTTGTACCACACTTACAGAAATATTTCCTTTTAAGCTGTTGCTTTGATCTGCAGACGATCCTCCGTCAAAATCATTACCCGAATTAATCGAGGTTTCAGGGGTGAATTTACCAAGATGCAGATTCTGACCGAGAAGAGTAACAGGAGAAATGCTCAGACCGCTCTTTTTGTTTAATTTGGTATTGGCTTTCTTCTTTGCAGATGTCGATTCATCAAGGGTTACCGTAATCAAATCTCCAACCTTGTGAGCCTTAATATCAGAGTAAATGCTGCTTACACCGGCATTGGAGAATATGGAACCGGTAGGAATGATTTCGGTTACACGCTCTTCAGGCAATGCAGGAGCAAAACTCGGATCATCAGGTTTAGGTTTGCCGGCATCAATTACAGACTGGCAACCTGTCAGTAAACCGGCAGTTAAAACAAGGGATAAACAAAACTTATTCATGTCAGTTCTCCTTTACTCTGTTATTTTTTTGACTCTTAAAACTTTCTCTTTTCTTTGTTTTTAATTATTCATTCCAATCCGGGACTGCCGCTGCTAAGTGTTGGAATTCAGACTGGTAAGCATCTTGTCTACCGCTGTCAACACTTTTGAATTCATTTCATAAACTCGCTGAGCCTGAATCAGATTTACCAGCTCTTCGGTAACATTGACATTCGAGGTTTCAAGCATACCCTGTTTAATTGAACCCATACCGTCCTGACCGGCGGTTCCCTGAATAGGAGCACCGCTTGACTGAGTCTCCAGGAACAGATTTTCACCAATCGGCTCCAGACCCTGCGGATTCACGAATCTGCTTACATTCAGCTGACCCAGAACCTGATTTTCAGCCTGTCCTGCCAGTGAAACGGAAACCTGACCGTCGGAACTGATAGTAATGGATGTGGCATTATCCGGGATCTGTATTGCAGGCTGCACGGTATAACCGCTGCCTGAGGTTACAATCGTACCTTCGTCATTCATGGCAAACTGACCGTTTCTGGTATACGCCGTTGTTCCGTCAGGAAGTTCAATCTCAAAAAATCCCGAACCGCTGATCATAATATCGAGCGCATTATCGGTAGTCTGAACATCACCCTGTGTAAATGTTTTCTGGGTGGATGTAACCTTTGTACCTACACCGATCATCAAACCGCTTGGCAGTTCAGAGTCTGCAGATGATCTGCCGCCAGGCTGGTTAATCTTCTGATACAGCAAATCTTCAAATACCGGACGACCTTTCTTGAAACCAACGGTAGAAGCGTTTGCCAAGTTGTTGGAAATTACTGAAATATTAGTTTGTTGCGCGTCAAGACCTGTTTTCGCAATCCATAATGCTGGCATCATAATATTTTCTCCTTAGTCATTAAGAAAGACGCAATAAATTGTTGGCCTGCTGATCCATCTCTTCCGCGGTTTTCATCAGTTTAACCTGCGTGGTAAACATTTTTTCGATACGGATCATGTTGATCATTTCATCAGCCACATTCACATTGGACATTTCCAATGCACCGTTTTCCAGACGTACGGTAGGATCCTCAAGAGCCTTTACTCCATCCTTGCGGCGGAACAGCCCGTCCTCTCCCTTGTATACATCTCTAATGGAAGGCTTTACCAGTTTAATCTGGGCAAATTCCTCAATATTGCTGGATTCCATTCCTTCAGGGATACCTGCAACGGTACCGTCCTGATTAATGAAAATCTTCTGTACCGGCATAGGAATATTGATTGGAGAACCATTTACATCAACAACGCTGCGGCCGCCGGTGGTTTTTAAATTTCCGTCCTGATCTATAAACAGACTTCCGTCTCTGGTGTAAGCCTCCCCGCCATTGGAATCCCTAACTGTCAGAAAACCATCACCGTTGATTGCCACATCAAGATCTCTGCCTGTGGTATTGATTGCACCGTTAACCATATTCTGGCTGGGTCTTTCCGTTAATGCAAAAACTCTGGTCGGCAAACCTTCGCCGTAAGCCTGCATTGCACGAGCCTGTTCAAAATCAGCTTTAAAACCTGTAGTAGAAGCATTAGCCAGGTTGTTTCCTCTGATAGCAAGGCTGTTGAAGTTTTCCTTGGCTCCGGTCATTGCCACATAAAGTAAATTATCCATGATTTGCTCCTGATTTTTCTGTTATGAAATATAATGCAATATGAATGCCAAAAATAAAAAAAGGCAATCTTTTTTACAAGATTACCTTTAACTGAGCAAATTATAAATTCTTTAGTCCGGACAATTATGATACATTCAGAATTGTCTGCATTATATTGCTTGAAGCTTCCAAAGACTTGGAGTTTGCCTGATAGTTACGCTGTGCCATAATCAGCTGCACAAGAGATGCCGACAAATCAACATTTGAAGATTCCAGTGCAGATGACTTGATTGTACCTGTTGTACCTACACCGGCACGTGAAGGAACAGCTTCACCAGATGTCAGGGATTCCTTCCAGCATGTATCGCCAATCTTGCTTAAACCCTGATTGTTGGCAAATGTTGCCATCGCCACCATGCCGATATTAACAGAGGTGCCGTTTGAGTAAGTTGCGCAAACAAGTCCCTTGCCATTAACATCCAGACCTGTCAATTGTCCGACGGTGGAACCGTTCTGTGACAACTGGGTCACGGAAAACTGCTCAGCAAATTGAGTTAAGCTATTATCAATAGTGATGGTTTGAGTTGGGTCAGCTCCATCCTCTAAAATCCTGGCACATGTGTCGTCATCTTTAACATTACCTAACGCAACCGTCCTGATGTACGAAGGAACCCACTCAGGGTTTCTACCATTGATATCAAATGTTACCTGAGCGCAATTAATAGGATAAGTAGTTCCATTATCAGTGTATTGTGTCCTTATGGCTTTTTGTGTAGTTTCTCCTTCGGCATTTTTCATATCTGCCACATCAACAGGCTTGCCATCCATAAATAAATACATGTTCCATGTATTTGGAGCAGTCTTAAGCGCTTCTTCATCCCTCATATCAACATCAGTTTTAACATAATAATACGACATCGTATGTGATTTTCCCAATGAATCATAGATAACAACGGAAGTCGATGCTGAATATGTTTTTGAATCTGTAGGATCAAACTTTTTTACATTTTCCAAAAATTTATCATCGTTCTCAATAGCTGATTGCTCGGCATTTACATTCATACTAGATGTAACCTTATCAGTCATAGTAGGTGAACCAGCCTTGGAAGGTATAACCAGATTCTTTGTCGAATCAAGCGACATGGATTTGACAGTACCATCTTCATTTACATCGTAAACCTGCAGATAATAACCTGAACTTGAAACCACATTTCCTTTTTCATCAATTTCAAAGTTGCCGGCTCTGGTATAAATATTTTCCTTGGAATCGGTCGCATTCATTACAAAGAAACCTTCACCGGAAATCGCCAGATCCAAAGTATTGTTTGTACTTTCCACCGCACCCTGCGCAAACTGCTGTGAAACAACTGCTGTCTGAACACCGCTGCCTACAGTGGTACGGCCGTTTGCCATAACGGAGGTGGTATACACATCGGCAAATTCCGCACGGGATGATTTGAAACCTGTGGTTGCAACGTTGGCAATGTTATTGGAGGTAACATCCAACGCCTTCTGCATGGCACTTAAGCCGCTTAATGAAATATTGAAAGACATAATTTGCTCCTGTTTTTCTAGATTACTCTACAAAATTCCAACTAATCTTTTTAACTCGCAACTTCCAGGACTTCACCCAGAGTTACTGAACCTAAACCTTCCACATTCAATGTAGTACCAGATGATCCGGATCCAAGCACCACGCTTTGCACCTTTCCGTATACCTGGGAACCCAAAGCCTGCGATTCACCGTTTATAAAGCCGTTTGACATGATGGTGTAATATCCTGCCGGAAGCTGATTGCCGTTTCCGTCAGTACCATCCCATGCAAACGGAACATTGCCCTCATAGGTTCCATCGGCTTCCGCCTGATATACCACAGCGCCAGACTGATCGAGAACACTGATTACAATATTGCTTGCACCGGCATCACCTGTATTAACAACACCTGCAAATCCTGTGCCAGATGAATATCCGGTATTTTTGTCAAGCAGTACACTCTGACCCACCAAACCTGACACCATTAAAGCCTGCTGCGAGGTAACCACATCCGACAATCCGCTGACGGTTGTATTCAGATTATTGATACCGTCAACTGTTGAAATCTGTGACAACTGAGCAACCATTTCATTATTGTCGGTCGGGTTGGTAGGATCCTGGAATGCCAGTTCCGTTGTCAATAAACTTAAAAAATCTGTCTGGGTTAAATTGTAATTACCCATTTTTTTAGTTGCAGCCGATGCAGATGAGGCCACACTTTCCGTGGTTGACAGACCAATATCACTGTAAATAGACATTTTTTACTCCTGAAAAACTAATTCTTACCCATGCGTAAAGTCAGAGATAATAATGTTTTTGCCACCTCTGCAATCTGAACATTTGTCTGGTATGAACGGCTTGCACTCATCATGTCAGCCATTTCCTCGACAACATTTACATTCGGACGATAAATATATCCGTTCTCATCAGCCAGCGGATGATTAGGACTGTATTCCTTTAACGCCGGTGCCGCGCTTTCCATGATGCCGGCAATCTTCACCCCGGCAGCTCCGTTCATTGTGGATGAACTTGCAGTCTGCGCCTCTTCAAGCATTGTCGCGAATACAGGTTTTCTTGCCTTATATGTCTGATTTGCACTGGAGGAAATACTGTCTGCATTTGCCAGATTACTGGCGACTGTATTGAGTCGTACAGACTGGGCACTCATTGCCGTTCCGGCAATATCCATAACTTTAAATAAACTCATTATTGATCTCCTTTAAGTGCACGGTTCAACTGTCCGATTTTCTGATTTAAAAACTCCATGGAAGTCTGATACATCAATGCGTTTTCCAGAAAATTCTCACGTTCAACATTTAAATCCACGGTATTTCCGTCACCGGTATCAGGCTGCAGAGGAACGCGATACAATTCATTACCTACTCTCACGGTGCTTGATGCCGAAATATGCTGTGCATCTGTACGGGTCAGGCTTACAGCATTATGGTTAACATTTGACATTGCCTGAGATAAAGCGGATTTAAAATCTATATCTCTAGCCTTGTAGCCCGGAGTATCGGCATTGGCCAGATTCGATGCCAGAATCTCAGATCTAGCATTTCTTACCCCTAAAGCATACGGATGAATACCGAAAGCAGAATCCAATGAAAAACTCATAACCAAACTCCTTAAATCTTTTTGTATATTTATAAGCAACTTGCATGCCAGTTTTATTTAAATTTTTTTTTCTTAATGAATTCAATCATTCTGCGGTTTGAATTGTTAAGGAGAGATTTTGATTCCGGAAAAATTCTGATTTTTTTGAGATGTCGGCAATTAATCAGACCGACATAAATGTGACAGTGCAATAATTGCCGTAAAATTTTTGCCACCCGGCAATGAGGCATAATCCCGTTTTCATGAAGCTACGGCACCTATCCTGAAACTTTCTTAACATTTCAGGAATACAAAATAAAAAACCCGGAACAAAATCCGGGCTCTGCAAATTTAAACTTTGATATCAAGCCTTTGATTCCTTTAATCTGTATACAATACCATGATTGTATCGTTCCATATCGAATGAATCGTTTAATCCTGCAACAGACTCGGAAGCTCCGAGGAATAAATATCCGCGAGGATTCAGGGCGGAGGCAAGCTGACTTATGATTTTCGATTTAACCTGAGGAGAAAAATAAATCAGAACATTACGACAGAAAATCACATCAAATTTACCCAATGATGAATAACTGTCAAGAAGATTCAGCAGCTTAAAATTAACCAGGCGCTTTACCTCTGGATTTACAGTCATGCACTGCTCGTTCACTCTGGTAAAAAACAGTTTCTTGCGCTGAGGAGATAACCCGCGATTCAAGGCAATATAGTCATAGTTACCCTGTTTACAGAGAGACAGCATGGTAGGAGAAATATCAGTACCGGTTATCTGCACCCCCTGAGGAGTCTTCAGACGCGGAATATTGGTTTCAAAGCAGGTCATCGCTATGGAATACGGTTCCTGACCGGAAGAAGAAGCTGCCGACCAGATTTTAATAGGTGCAGACGGACGACTCTGATTGAACTCAGGAAGAATAACGTCCTTCAGCATATCATAAGGATAACTGTCTCTGAACCAGAGCGTTTCGTTGGTAGTCATCGCATCGATAACTTCAAGTCTCACTTGACGATGTTTCGGATCCATCGCACTGTCAAGCAGTTCCGCAAGATTATTAAGCTTAAACTGACTTATTAACGGAGTTAGCCTGCTTACAATAAGATACTGTTTACTTGGACCCAGTACAATACCGCTCTGCTGTTCCAAGAAACTGCAGAATTCATTGTACTGTTCGTTTGTTATATTTTCCATAATCGTCAAAATTACAGTTTACCGATAATTCACCCATTCTAATATTGTCGGCTATTATAACCTATATATTACTGTTTACTCAACGGTCCTGTGGCTATTTTAAGCTGTTCAAGCATCATCTGCTTGTCTTTCATTGCATCTCGAACCGCCTTTGCCAGTTCATCAGGATTAAATTTTGCAATAAAATTATTCGCTCCTACCTTTTTAACCATTGCCTGATTGAAAATACCGGACAACGAAGTATGCAGAATAACTTCCATATTTTTCAGTCGAGGATCATTTCTGATGGATGCTGTTAATGTATATCCATCCATCTCCGGCATTTCAATATCGGAAATAACCATCAGAATCTGCTCTTCAATAGACTTCTTTTCAGCCATTTCAGAAAGAATGTCAAGAGCCTCTCTTCCGTTTTTCGCAAGAATACTCTTGATACCGATGGTCTCAAGTGATTTCTGTACCTGGCGACGGGCAACGGAGGAATCATCGGCAACAAGCACAGGCAGCTGTGAAACATTGATTTCCTTGTTGGTAGCAACAGCTGTTTCAATAACCTCGTCACTGACTTCAGTCTTGATAGGTGATATTTCATCCAGAATTCGTTCCACGTCGAGGATCTGCACCAGTTCATTGTCAATTTCCGTTACTGCAGTCATGTAATTCTGCTTGCCGACACCTTTCGGCGGAGGCAGAATAGAAGACCAGTTCATATTGACAATACGATCCACGGCGGATACAAGGAATCCCTGCACGGAACGGTTATATTCGGCTATAATCACAAAGGCCTTGCTTATATCGTTGATACGCGGAGCACCTGTAGCCATACCCAAATCAATAATGGAAACGGTCTGACCGCGAATATGGGCCACACCTCGTACAAACTGATGTAGCTTAGGCATTACTGTAAGATGCGGACACTGCAGAACTTCCTTTACCTTAAATACATTGATTCCATAACGCTGTTTTCTTCCGTTCAGATAAAACAGAAGCAATTCCATGCGATTTTGACCAACTAATTCCGTCAGCTGGTTAACCGAATCTAAAACGCCTGCCATTAGCAATACCTCACACTATCAAAATCATTAATTTTCTAAATCATACTACAAATAATCTTATTAAAATGTGTTATAAATTTAATTTTTTTAACTAAATTCTACTATTTTGTGAACTCTAAACTATTTTATTCATAATTATTTTTTCGGTTCTTCCTCATTTTATGACGTTTTTCAATATACATCAGTTCCAGACATTGCATCATATCCGTTATTGGAAATCAAAATTTTTATTTTTTTCACTGCGACACATATTGATTTTGTTTTTGTACATGTGCGGCACACTCTATGCTATGATCCAGCATGTACTGAATTCCTGCATTCAAAAGGGTCCGACTAAATGAAATCAAACAAATCAATCTGCAAGAAAACATGCATTGCACTGCTGTCCGGTATACTGGTTATGGCAGGTTCCGTGCGGTCATATGCGCTCGATGCCGATACCGCCAGAGATCTCCGTGAATTTGTTCAGAATTATGTAACTGATTTAATGACAGAAGAAAATCCTGATGCAAAGGTTGAGATTACCGTCCCCAATCTTGAAAACCGCATCAATATGACCTCATGTGAAGGATTTCTGTTTGCTGAACTTGTGAAAAAAGATCTGTCCCGTCGAAGCAACAGTGTCAAACTTATGTGTGAGGATCCGGAACAGTCTTGGAACAGCATCGTTCCAATCAGAATCAAATATCTGAAACCTGTAGTCACGGCAGTTGAAAGTATCAGTAAAGGTCAGCAGCTGAGTAATGACAATATTTCAATTACCTACGTTGAGGGTTCCCGGTTAACAGGCAATTACTTTACCAGTACTGATTTGATTGTCGGAGCAAAATCAAAACGAGAATTATCACCGAATTCCATTATAAGAAACGACCAGATATGCCTGGTATGCAAGGATGATCTGGTAGATCTTGAAGCCGGCACCGGCGAGGTTACAATAAAAGTTCAGGGACAGGCATTGGAAGACGGTGCATTGAATCAGGAAATACGGGTAACCAACATGATTTCAAAGAAGACCGTAAGAGCAAAGGTTGTCGGAGTCGGACATGTCAGAATAGACGTCAAATAACGATCTGCGCGTATTTGATCTTCCTTGTTGACAAGCCGTAATATTTCCTGCTTGCTGACAGAATCCATCAGGAATTTCCCTGCATGACTTCATGCATTGCTTAGGTTTCATGCTTCAGTGCATAATCAGGAATGATATTTTACTCTGTGAAAATAAGGTAAACGATCCATAATAACCTTTAAGGTAATTATGGCTTTTGCTTAGTCTAAGTGATTTCACTGAAAAGTGAATGAACTACGTTATGAGAGAATGAATTTATGTAAATAAATTCAAATAGTTACC
>Ga0310695_10004475_pt1 | contig 25700 bp, 22 predicted proteins | sample RumenRJG_04DNA_FD_203882 | JGI IMG/M metagenome (GOLD analysis project Ga0310695, IMG submission 203882) | Bovine rumen microbial communities from Lethbridge, Alberta, Canada - RJG_04 (v2) (version 2) | ecosystem: Host-associated > Mammals > Digestive system > Stomach > Rumen | place: Canada...
ATGATAGCAGATTACAACACGATGCCTCACATGTTCTGGGAGTGCAACCGCCTGTATTTTGACCACCAGTTGCGAACGCCCAAGTTCGGTCTCATGCATTCCTATCGTACCCTGGGGAAGTTCGCATTTCAATGGGGGGAAAAGAACAAGCCGGTCAAAAAGCGTTACATGGCGATTCTTATGTCCGACTACTTCGACTTCGATGAAGAGACATTCAGAAACATCATGGTTCATGAGATGATCCATTACTATCTGTATCTTAATAATCCACGTGATTGTTCGGTCTTTCGCCGTTTTCTTCGTTTCTTCAGTTTCAAGGACTACAGTCATGGTCCTGAATTCATGGCTATGGCACAGAAGTTGAACGAGCAATACGGGCTGAACATCACTGTGACCTACGATGCTTCGTCCATCCCATTATCACCCAATGCGCCCCGATAATCATTGTGTCGGTGGGTCGTCTGTAAAATAAAATGCAGATATTTATAGATATAACTTCAAAGCAAATGTGGGGGGAAATGTATACCTTTGTCCTCGAATTCAGAAACGAACTGTTTATTTAACATTATATTATATGGAAATTTACGATTACAAGAAATTTGTCGCACAGCGCAAGGAGAATGCCGAGAATCAGGCACGTGAGTATTTTTACAATCAGAAGGAGCGTAAGCCCTATTACTGGGCTGAAGGCAGCACCCTCGACGACGTTGACAATCACAACGAAGTGTTCTTCCATCTCACCGATGACGAGGTTGCTCGCATCAAGCAACTCATCATCGACACCGTCAATGCCGACCAACCCCAAGCCGAGCATGTCAGTACCATCAAAGAGGCTATCGACTGCCTGACCTACAACGAGATTTTCGAGCAGAACGAAGAACTTCGCACACTCTTAGGCAAGCGTTGTGAAGAGGCGAACCTCGACCCTGACAACATCGACTTCGACAAACGCTACTACTTCTATAAGTTCAGCGTTCTGGCCTACGACTACGACGAGAACAAAGTCTGCGGCCCCCTTGCCGTCGAGGTCATGCTCAGTGATGAGGACTATCTCACCCTTCTCTCACATCAGCTCTATGAGCGCGACAACTTCTGCTTCAATCAGCTGTTGAAGACCAATCCCGAGCTGGCTGTCAAGCTGAACAGCCGTGTCGAAGGCGAAATCTACGGCTTCCACTTCCCCGTTCACGTTCCCTTTGCCATTCTCTTCGACGAACTTCGTGCCGATGCCGAGATCATTGACGGCCCCATAGGGGCGACAGAGGAAATCTACAGTGAGTCTACTGAAGAAGAGATGCATCATGTCGTTGCCTCTGCCTATAGTCGCATCCTCTCCATCACTGAAGAAACCATAAAGGGCGAGGCTGTCTTTGCCGACCATCATCACATCGGTCAGATTAATGCCGATGCAGTCATGGCTGCCCTTGGTGCCAACGACTATCGTGGCATGATGAAGAAACTCCAGGAGAAGTTCCCCTCCCGTTCAGCATTCGCTGATATCATGGCATGGCTCACATCCTCTGGCATCACTTTCGATGAAACAGACCCCGAATAAGTGTGACACGTACCAGGTACCTGTCATACTTGTTTGAACTATCCAATTTTTTCGGATAGTTGCCTCTTCTTTCAGTTCTCCCGTTTCATAAATCTACCCCAAATGATAGCTTACCGTTCTAACGTCAACACCAGGTATCACGGGGGCTTTCCCCATGATACACTACCTTGCGAAATGAGCCGGTCTCCAACTTAACCATCTTAACCACCTGGTTAAAATGGTCACTCTTCCGAATCTGTTCAAAGTCAGACCGCATCGGTTGTGTGAAACAGGAACCTGTCACCTGTTTCACTGAGCCGAATGGTACTATGAAGAGAGACCGTCTGCTCTCATTCCACATAATCCGGTCTCCTGTATTCTGGAATGTTGAGTTCATCATAATCCATCACAGGGTTCTTTGTCGCCAATGCAAGGTTTTGGTTTATCTCTTCAAGGAATCTGATCGCATTGCGGTTTCTGACACCAAAGAGCGTGTCCAACGGTGGCATCATTTCCACTAGCATTGACAAAGGTTCCTGATCGTGGGGGGCATCTTGAATGACGATGTTCTCTTTCGGAAGGCGGATGCTGCGAAGTTCTACCTTCCGATGTCTCACCATCACCTTCGTGTTCTCGAAATCACACCAATAGGCGATGCCTTTTCTCATCCACTCATCTTCTTTGATACTTTCGCTGGCATGAGTTCTGTACATGGTGATATTGTGAATCTTGTCACCCAGTTTCTTTGCCCATTCCATTCCGCCTACACTATAAAGCTTGTCGTAGATTTTGCCGATGATTTTCAATGACTCGTCAGTTTTGAAATAATTGGTTGGCAGCCCGCCTATTTTGGTCTGGCAAAGCAGCGTCAACAGGTAAACCATCTTGGCCCCTTTATGTGGGAAAATCAGATTGTGCTGCTCACCTCCGTCTGTGACGATAGTAATGGCAAAACGACCCTCAGCCTCGCTTGGTTTCCTGTCTTGTGGCGATATGACTATTCTGAACGTCGGTTTTGTTATATAATGGTCGTCGTATGTTTCCTGATCGCACTGGTAGTGTATAAAGTCATCCAGGAGCAAAAGGGAATCTTCCTCACTGGCATAGTCCAGCGTTTCCTTCATCATTTGGTTGATGGTGCTGAGCTGGTCTTCGTTCAATTTCTCAAAGAACTTATAGGCAAATTGCTCTGCCCGCCTGACATCCGCAGTCCTGTGCATGTGAGTATAGTAAGACGACATGATGACCACCTGTTGGAGGTCCCCCTGAAAGACATCACTCAGAAAGTCAACAAAAGGGGCGTTTCCATATTGGAAATAGCGCCTGAGCGTGTTGGCCTTACTGTCGTATTGTTCGTCTCTCAGTTTTCTGGTTACATTCTTGATTGCCTTTTCTATTGTACCCCAGTCATCCGTGGAAGGTAACATTTCGGTCAGATAACGGTAGTCGCCAGCCCATTTTGGCATTACTCTGGCCACAACATCCGAATTCATGACAAGCGTGTATAGCTGGAAATCCACCGTTTCCGGCAAATGCGCCTGTATGTGTGAACGGGGATCATCATCGACAAATACAAAATGGAACGAACGCTGACGATCAGCCAATGACCTCAGACGATTTTCGAATCTTTTAGTCCTTTGGTTCAAGAAAACAAACACCTGAAAAGGATTCAGGTTCAAAGCAGTCTTCTCGTTAACACACTCAACAATAGTCATAAGCAAATACCATTAAAAAATGAAGTATAAACACATTAATTGTTGCAAAGTTACGAAATATCTTAGTCAAGTTGCTATTTTTCTTCTTTTTTTTTGCTTATTCCAATGTTTTTTCATATTTTTGCATCATTAAAAACTATAACTATTATTGCTTATGTTTATACCGTGTATGTGTTGTGGACGAGAACTGCCAGACGATTGGTCCTGGTGGGTATGTGATACCTGTGGCTATCGTGTCTGCCCTTCATGTTTCCCCAGTTATAAATGCCCTAAATGCACTTGGGGGCACATGAAAAAGACGTAGTTTTGTTTCTTTCCAGTCCCTGATGTTCTTCAACTGCAATTATTTGAGAATTTAGCTATTGGTACAACATTTATCTTATAGCCATCCTTCTCTATGGTGCGCTCGTCATCATAGGTAACAATGGTAAGGTTGTCACACTTCAGTTCGCCTGCACATTCCGCAATTGCGTCAACCTCGCGCTTCTCCGTCTTGGGACTGTTCATGTCATAACATACTTGCACCAGACGTTCGATGTGAGCTCCTTGACGCAATACGAAATCCACTTCCTTATCGTTGCGTGAACGATAATAGAACATGGTCTTTTCGGTATCGTAGCCACGCCGTACCAGTTCTATGAATACCTGGTTTTCAAGTAAACGTCCGAGATTCTCAGTCACAGAAAATGCCTTGGCAGCCACAAAACCATTATCAACAACATAAACTTTTCGCGGTGCTTTTTTCATCAGTTTCAGTTTGTTGTTGTAGCGTGACAGATAATAGAACAGATAAGGCTCATGAAGATAGTCCATGTATTTTTTTGTGGTGTTGACGCTCGAAAGTCCAAGCTCTTCTGACAATTCGTTGGCACTGAGAGGACTGCAGAAATTTGACACCAAATATACTGCAAGGTTGTTGAGGTCTGTGATGTTTCTCACGTTGTGTCGCTTGGCCACATCCTTCCACACAATGGAGTCGAATAGCGTATCGAGATAGCTGCGTACCAGTTGACGTGAAGCTACGACTTCCGGATAGCCACCATTCCTCAGGTAATCATCTGCCAATACCTTGCACTCAGCGTCCTGTTCAGACATAAGATGGTGTAGGTCAAGCTTGTTCCAGTCGAACAACTCCTCAAGGCTGAACGGAAGCATCTCGACTTGCAGATATTTGCCAGTCAGTACTGTTGCCATTTCGCTTGAAAGCATCTTGGCGTTACTACCTGTTATGATGAGGTTCTTCCCCTGCCTGTAGAGTTCACTGACCCACATGTCCCACGCATCCAGGTTCTGCACCTCATCCAGTAACAGATAGTCATACCCAGGATAGACATCATCCAGCATTCTCATGACCAGATTGGCATCCCATGCATCCAGCAACGGCTGACTGTCGAAGTTCAGATAAGCAAAGTTCTTGTCCCTCAACATCAGTAAAGCCTGTGTTGACTTGCCCACACGACGTGGACCAGTGATCAACTTAATGAGATGACTGTTCAACAGCGTGTCGAAGTCCTGAGAACTCCTTCTTGTCAGATATGGACGTGACAACAACTCATCTCGTTCTTTTCGTTGGTTTAGAACTATTGTTTTCATATGCTCAAGTCTATTTCTGTTGCAAAACTACAACATTTTCTTCAATTTCGCAAGTCTATTGCACAAAAAATGCATTATTATATGCAATACAAGTTCGAAAATGCATAAAATACGACTTCGTTGATTCATTATTTGTATTTTTATCCAATTGCGCAACTGGCGGTTGCACAATTGCATATTCTTCCGATTTTGCATAATTATTCAATTGTGCAGTTGTCGATTGCACAAATGAAGGCCTGTACCACACGCCTTTTAATCTGAGAAAGCAGTAGGCTGTAATCAAATATCTCGTTGTTCATACCTTATTGCTTTTATTTTTATATTCACCTTCTGGAAATCTGCTATTCATCCATTCCCTTTTCCTATGTTTTTATTATTGAACTCAATGCGTCGAGGGTTATATGTAACCTTAAATATTGGTATCTGAGCAAAGATTAGGGTGACAAAAGAAGATGCTTGGGTATGGAATTCATTTCTGAGGTCAATTGCTTCTGCAAAGCCATAATGACGAATTCTGTCAATAATCCACTTAAACCAATCCTTCTTCACCTTCGTCCTGATCCCCTTCTCCGATTCCTTTAGTATATAGGCATCCGTCACCTCTATCACACAATTCGCAAACCCCTGAGTGTTTAGGAATATCGAGCCCTCCATCGGTCTGATAAACTTCTCCCACACATAATCTATCGTCACCTCCCCAGGCATAACATCCTCCTCCAATCTCTCGTCCATGTCCATATGATTCACCTCATACCATGCTATGCCCAACTTCTCAGCAGCCTTCAGAGCTTCAGCAGTCCTTTTCCCACTGTATAAGAAGAAAGCCCCCTGACAGTCAAAGTATGCCATCACACCAAATAATTCCATCACATCTTTACGGGATATCTTGGTTTTGGATGTTCCATACATCTTCACCTGACCAACATATTTTACGCCGTCTTTTTCGCAAAACACATCCGCCCCCCAATCGGCAACGCCACGGGTGACATCAATGTTTACATAACCCATTCCTTCTAAAACTTTGGCAGAGCCAAGTTCAAAGCTTCTATGACGTTTCATCATATAGCATTTCATTCATCTTTATTGTCAAACAATCCACGTATTTCCTTATCAAAGTCAGAGTCGATTTTCTGTTTTGGGTTAAACAGGCTGTATTCCTCTTCTGCTTTTCGGTCGGCCTCTTCACGCGAAATCTTGCCCTTGTCAGGTAGAAGAGCATATCTGCGGAAAGTAAGGAACTCATTCACTGATGCAGCAAACTGCTCCATATTGAAGGCATTCTCGCGTTCTATCAAGTCCTCAATATAGTCAAAGTAGCCAGTCACGGCCCGTTCCAACTGCCTGATCTCTTTCTCTGGCAGATAGTTCTTGGCCACTTTCGTGTCACTCAGCAGTACCCTTCCATCAGGGGCATTCTTCCACGTTTGCAGTCCCATGTGTTCCTTGTTATGGTCTGCCCTTGTGTATATAATCTCTGGAGCCGTTTGTCCAGTGATTGCATAGTGGAATCGGTTCTGCACCATCTGATAGAACTCTCTCGTTGTGGGTGAATTCCTGTCATAGTCGAACGAGCATTCTGCGTAGATGTCTGTTATCTGTTGCCAGATGCGCCGCTCGCTTGCCCGAATACTGCGAACCCTCTCCAGCAATTCTCTGAAGTAGTCCTTACCAAAAACAGCCTTTCCCTGCTTCAGTCGTTCGTCATCCAAAACAAATCCCTTGCGGATATATTCATTCAGAATCTTGGTCGCCCAGATGCGAAATTTTGTGGCGCGGGCTGACGAGACACGATAGCCGACGGCGATGATAGCGTCGAGAGAATAGAACGTAGTCTCGTTCTTCTGAGTTTTCCCTTCTATAGCTCCATGCTGAGTGGTTATTTCCATTTTGGAAACAACCACTTCTTTGTCCAACTCTCCTTCATCAAAGATATGCGTCAGATGCTTGCTGATGGCAGGAATGCCGACCCCAAACAACTGAGCCATCGCTTTCTGAGTAGCCCAGATAGTTTCATCTTTGATGACCACCTGTACCTTTCCTTCTTCGTCAGGCAGATGGTATAATATGAATTGTATTTCGTTGTTCATATTTTATATTGCTTCAATCTCTTCGGAAAACATCATATTCGTTACCGTTAGTATCAGTGAAAGTACCTATAAAAGTAGAACCTCCCCCAATTCCAATAAAAGGTATCAGAGCCCATATTGCATGCTTCCCTAAAATAAGACATGATATATATAAACACAAAAAGGATACTATCGAATATACAAGACGATTACTAGAAATTCCAGAAATAATCATAAGAAGTGTCATCACCCCAAATAGGATCATTGAAATCCAGCCTGAACCACTATTTAAATTGGACCAATGCACGAAGCCATCACTATACATGAAAAATAATGAAACACCATATATAATGAAGATCGTAAAGGCAAAACATGTACCCACAATCCAATTGACACTATTTTCAAACACTTTACAGCATGTATAGATACCAATAAGAACAATAATTATTGCCATTATTATTAGTGATTTCTCACTAAAAGAAGAATGGGCCCATAAGTAAAAATCAACACTTGCATCCCAAACAAACGAGAAAATAGTTTCAAAAAATGTTTTCATACGTAATTGCTATTTATAGTAGTATCAAATTGCTTCAATTTTTATGTTCAGCTTCAGAAAAACAGCTATCTGCATCAGGTAGTTCACCTTGGTGAAGTTTATGTCACTAACCTGTCCCCCTGGCATACTTCTTGAGGATTTTTATTTTCTCTATATCATCTTTGTAACCTTAAATTTCTTATAACGTTTGCCACCGAGCAATTCAAAATTGTTGTTCTTAACAATAGCTTCACCTAATTGTAAGTTGCTGATAATCTGGCAAATTTCAGAAGATTCTCTTGGATTTCCCCCAAAAAGGCCCGAAACGATGCTGGTGTTAACTTGTTGCTGGCGCATGATAATGGGGAAATAGGCATTCTGATAAAAATCAAAATGATCGGTTTTGAAACTGCTCATATCCTGGGATGCCAAGATGATGCTCATTCCTTTATTGCGGCCTACTGCAACTAAGTTCCTCAATGGTTGATTGTCAAAACTGAGCATATAATGTGCTTCATCGATAATTGTGAAGTGGCGGATTTCTACACGATCTTCATTCGTTTCTTGTACAGGAAGACTTTCATATATGCTATTTAGCTTTGCCAATGTAAAGTATATTATGGCTTTAGCCAAAGTGTTATTGTTACCCTTAGGATATTTTCCAAGATTAATGATGAAGCTATTGTTGATGAGGTCTATATCATCTTTCTCAGAGAACATATGAGCGTCTATCATTGATTTTAGAGAATTGGCAACAGTGTCAACTTTATCTTGATTCAATTTGTTATAATGAGAAAGAATCATTTCAAAGTTGACGGGCATGCCGTTCGTTTCTATATAGGCTTCATTGATGGCACCTCTTAAATTTTTATCCATAGTTGCACTCACCCTTGCTCCGAAGATAGCAATCAGTGCTCCTGCTAAGGTTGAGGACTCTAGGTTTATTTCTCCCATAGTTTTTCCACTCATATCCTTAAAGGGGTTGAAGGGTAGGGGCGCGTTTAAAGGATCAAGAATTGATGTCTTGGCAACCTCCATCTTGTCCAACCAATCCTCATGAACAGTATCAGAAAATTCTCCTTTATAGTCAAATAATAGGAAGTTTACAGGATGGGCTGTGTTCGTGGATAACTCACGTAGTTGATTTATGATTCTTACTAATAGATTTGTTTTACCAGAACCAGTAGAACCCGCTATGACCATCTGCGTATTCGGAATATTCCGATTGTTAATATCAATAGTCGCATCATTTCCATTGTCGTATAGACCAATGTTCAATAACAATTCAGGTATAGTGCCTCCTGCCTTTTGCCCACTAACGGTAGTATAATTAAACCATTCATCGATAGCTCCATCTGCAAGCAAGATGTCCCTACCTCTTAATATTTCATAACCTAATACTCTTGACAAAACGGTAGACTGCGACAAATCGATGTCAACATTAGCATACCTCAAAGCAAGCAGCATTTTGAAATACGAATTAATCTTCTCTTTATTAAACACACTTTGATAACGAAGTGATGTCGAAGATTGTTTTATATTGTTGATGTCCTGAACGCTTCTTGGCGCATCATTGCTTAATCCCACTAATAGCAAGACTCTAAAAAGGGTGTTCTTATTCAGTAACACAGGCTGAATATTGTTTGTATACTCTTTCAGGTTGATTCGGGCCTCTATTTTAGATTTTACTTCAGCCAGAAGCGCGTCTGCTCCTTCAAACTGACGACTATCGTCAAAGTTTATCATATTGATTTTCATTGCTTCAACTATTTATAGTTATTAAAATAACCTTCATCAATACTTGTGTATTGTTCTTCACGATGATGGTGCAGCAAGTATGTCTTTGCAATATAAGGCCTCAACTTGCCATATCCTTCTTCATTAGGTTTAATATCTTCATCTGTACTAAACAAAATGGTTTGTGTAGCAATATGAGGGAAATAATGTTCAAGAAGCTTAGTGCGATGGCTGCTATCGAAGTTAGCCATTACAGAGTCAATCATTACAGGTGGGTCATAATCCCCATGATCTCTTAATTCCTTAAGCAACAACTGAATCAAAATTTGTTTTCCTGCAGCGCTGAGTCCTTCCAAAACGATTTCGTTACCCCTTATATGATAAATCTTGAACGAGATATCACCCTTGTTAATAATCAGTTCAACTTTGCCGACCATACCTGTTAGTTCGTCAATCAACTTGTTAAGGTGGTCCTTCATGTTCTGCTCAATCACACTCTTCCGGGCAGCGAGTAAGCGCTCTGAGAGTGTGTCGAACAATGCAGGAAGTTTTTTAAGAGTTTCATATTTAATATCTGTGCTCTTATTTTCTTCGAAATCAAATTGCCCTAATTTATCTTCTTTCTGTTGAATCTCGCGCTCTTTTGCTGTGATATCAAGTTTCAGCTGTTTAAGTTTTTCTTCATTTTCTTCGTATTTTTTGATTAGGCTATAATCGTCACCAGCTAATTGAGCTTTATAAGTTTCAATATTTTCATGAAGCTTGGGAATGTCCGACACACGCTGGTCCAAAGAAATCCTATCCCTATCGATAGCAGAGAACACATTTCCATATCTTGTAGTTATTAGCTCAGTGAGAGCGTTAGTGTCTTCATCACTTAAATAGTAGTATTCATCCTCGACATTTACTGATTCTGCTTGGATCTCCTTAACACGTTTTGCAACGAAATCTACGCTGATAGATCCATTACCATTGTATTCCTTATTAATAATGTCAATGATTTGCCGAGTCACCGCTTCAATCTGCTTATCAGTCAACAGCCCCTTCTTCTTCTCCGCTACAGCTTCTTTCTTAGTTATAATAACAGCCGCTTCCTCCGCAATAATACTTGCAACTTTGGGAATAAAGACATCTGTTTCAAGAGTGGCCAGGAACTCTTTAATACGTTGATTGTACTTTTTCTCATCATCTACGATATTGTTGATGCTGCTTCTGGCTTTCTCCATCTTTTCTTTCAAGCCTGCATCCGATTTCTGACCGCTCAATAGGCTCTTGTAAAGATCATTGTTGTCTACACTAAACGATAGAGCCTTGTCCTTTTCCGTTTTCAGTACTTCCAGCTCTGACTTGCACGTCGAAATGGAAGCCAACAAATTCGAATATTCTTCTCTTTGTTGGTCATTGTCGAGTCGGGCGGCATTTGCTTCTTCAAGGAGCTGCTGGGCTGCTTCTTTCAGCATAAGATATTTGTTGAAACCCATTACCGACCGGATGTTGTCTTTAATCAAGGCATCGATTTGATTCTGTTCGACAAGCATTCCTACCTTTAGAGCGTCAAACAGGAAGTATTCTCTCAATTCTGGTGGAAGGTTCGCCTTGATGATTTTGTTGACGCTTTCTTCTTGATCTTTACGGTCTTTTTCTGGTGTGTGAGTTCCGTATTGGTAAGTGTTACCGTCGAAGTCCAACCGGATATTTTCTACTACTTGATCGTTAATCAGCTTATATAATCGCCTTAATTTATATTGTTTTGGCTGACCTAAAACTTGGCCAACAAACATGATTTCAAGTTCTATCTCCTGATCTTTCCTTTTCTCATCTGCTCCATAACTGTAATTTACAAGTGCAATATACTGTTTGGCATTCTTGATGTTCAGACCATAAAGAGCGCCACCAATAGCATCGAACAGGGTGGTCTTTCCACACATGTTCTTTCCGCCAATTAATATAATTGATTTCCCGTCTTCAACCTCAAGGTTCAGATTAAGATCCTTATAGGTTTTATAGTTCCTGGCTTTAATATATTTTATCAGCATATCAGTAGGTTTTTATAATTCTTGAAGAGCCCTGTTAATAATCGATTTAACAGACTCGTTTGTTATTTTTGCCCCAGAGTTTCTGCGTTTCTGGTAAGGAGCCAGAATCTCCTCTTCCAGCCACTCATTATCTATATCTGCCGTCTGGCAAACATCCTCTATGATTTTTATGTCCATTTCGGTTATTCCATACTTAAGGAAATACCCGTCTAATCCTTTCTTTGCCATATCAATAATAATTATTTGTTTAACTCTTCTGGTTCAAATGCTCGCCAACCAGCATGATCGGCTGCGCTGTCTATGTGCATAGGCGAATACAGCCAACGCCCACCATCCTCTATGATGATGCCGCCTACCATGTTCGTACCGTTTTTATCATTGAGATTGTTGATATAGTCAATTAGGGCATTGTGTTTGTTCACACTTTCCGGGTCGCCTGTAGACGACTTTGTGTCAAACAAGCAAATTCTGCCGTTACGCAGCATGATGATGAAGTCAACATAGAAGTTGGCTTGCTTACCTTGGTTATTCTGATATATCACAGAGAAGTTTTCTTTGCCTGAGTCGCCATTCTTGTACCACCAGTGAATACTGTCGCTATTCTTGGTTAAGAAGTCACGAAACTTTACTTCAGGACCTGACGCTCTGTTCAACTCATAGAAAGGCTGAAGAGCATGACCAGGAGCCTGCTCCGCATGGTGAGTGTCAGATTTATATGCTCGAGATGTCGGCATTGTCCATGTATATTTCTGCTGTATGGTCTTGGCTTCCTCCATACGCTCTGCCATGTCCCTTGCATAACGCTCTTGTGCTTTCTTCAATACAGAGACGAACTTAGGTCTGTTTTGGTTGAAAAGCACGATGCGCTTTGTTTCGATGTCTGTATATCCTCCATACTTACGCATGAACTCCAATATTGCCTCTGACATAGCAGAAGTACTATCACGTTTGTCAAATTTGATAAGATTGGCCAAACAGAAATTCTTAAACAGACGGTCAACCTCGCCCTGTGTCTTTGCAACAGATGCACGACCATTCTTTGGCACCTCATAGATGCCAACCCTTCCTGGATCGATTGTCATATCCTTGGGGAAGACAGAGTACAGTTTATGTACATCAAGGTCAAGATGTGCATTCCTGACAAACTTCTCAAGATTTTCTTCCTGTTCTTTAGTCAATCGCTTTTCAAACAGTTCACCCTCAGCAGGCACATTGTTAGGATCTATGACTTCATCATCTGCTGAAGCAAAGTTAATAGTCGTTTGGTTGAGCTGCCATTCATCAATGAAGGTCTCACGGAGTATTCTACGGAAACGATATCCCAGTGTATTCTGCACCTTCTTTGTACCAACACTCTCAGCAGGAAGACTGAGGGCGGTTATGTTGTTACGCAATACTGCTTCGAATGTATTGAGTTTTAGGTCATACTGTTCTGTTGATGGAGTAATTTCAATATATTCGTTCTGAAGATTCGTGTAAACATAACCATGGTTCAAAGCATCATTACTATAATGCTTCTGTTGTGGCATACGCAATATTCTACCCACTGTCTGCACGGTAAACGAATACGACTTCATCTCACGGAATATAAGTAAGACAGCTGCACGTGGGCAGTCCCATCCCTTTGATACGGCTTCCTTGAAAATGAGAACCTCTGTCATATTGTTCGGCTCTGCTATCTTGTCAAGGTTCTTCTTGTCCTCACTAAGCCAGATGGCAAGTTTCTCATTGGTCTCTGTAATGTCTATCTTCGGATCTGCAAGATATGTCTTTATTTCGTTCATCTTGTTGTTGTCCGCAGCATTAAGACTTTTATTGTCATTAGGCAACTGAATAAGAAGCAATGGGTTTACAGGACTGCCTATCTGTGCAAAGGCACGTTTCAAGGCCTGTCGCTTCTGTAAGGCTTTCATAAGGAAAAATGCAGTCTCACCACCCTCGTATTCTTCTGCCTCACTGGCATTAAATCCTGCATTGATGATAACGTCCTTCTTGATCATCTGTTCACGTACCACGTCATCACGGTCTATTTTAACTATCTGATAGTTGCCGTCAGCTGGATATTTCGGAGTAGCAGAGATACGTATCGTAACATCTGGATTGATACGACGCATCACTTCTTTTGCATTCTCACCCTGGATATGCTCCTCATCTATGACAACGACAATAGCTACATGTGCATTATGAGTGTTGTTAATCACTCCTTGAAGGTCTTCTTGCGTCTCTGTCTGTTTCCATATGAGGTTTATATGATCGCCTTCTATCTTATTGATGCTCGCCCAGTTAAGGAATAGCACATCGCCATGCTCCAGTTGTCCAAGTAATCCATGAGTACGACCTATCTCGTCCCATACCATCGGACGCATATTATTGGTCGCCTTGAAATAGCTCTGCATACTCTGATAGCTCTGTATCTGAAGCGTATTGGGGGCAATCCATATGAAAGCTACCTTTTCAAATTGACCGTCATATTCGAATGGTAGTGTGCCAGATATTTCTTCCATAGCGGCAGAGGCCATGACTGTCTTGCCTGATCCCGTAGGGGCATCGAGATAAATTGGCTTTGCTCCACCTTTTAAATATTTTTTAGTGAGGCTTACTAGTTTATTAACAGCCTCTTGCTGATAATCTTTTAGTTCCATAGTCTTTTACTCTTTATTTAAGTCCTCAAATGTCATATTTGCTTCTTCTTCACTCAGTTCTACATTATCTGGCAAATCAAGCAGTTTGTCTTCCATCTTTGGCATCACTTTCTCGCAGGCACCATAGATGCACGACGGATAAGGATAGAGGTCAACCTTCTCGCTTACCTGCCAGAAGTCTTCTGTGTAAGGGTAATGTCCTGTGGTGAAGACATAGACAGGCATCTTACCTTCATAGTCCATCTTTGCGAGTTCTTCGATGATAGGCTCTATCATGTCAGGCTCCAAGATAACAAGGAACTGCTTGTCGCCATCTTTGAAATAACGGAAGCCATCAGTCTCCAAATCTCCAAACATCGTCTGCTCTTTATAAACACCTTCCTTGATGCAGAGGAGATTCACACTCTGACGCGCAAATCGTTCAATATTGGTCGTGTCCTTCTCACGTGGGACGAAACCAACTTTGAAAAAGCGGAGGTTGTTGTCCTTCAAACCTTCAACATACTTGCCCTTGGGAGTGGTGTGGCCTTCTATCACTCGCTTGTTTCGTTCGTAAGTGATTTTTCTTGCAATTTGCAAATCATTTTTATCTTCATCTTTCTCTATGCCTTGGACAAGAATACATTGGCGGTGACCTCCATCTTCTGCGTTTAGCTGCATAGTGGCATGCATAGTTGTGCCAGAACCAGCAAAGAAGTCAAGAATAGTACTACTATGTGGTACAATTCGGAGTAGCGTATTCATAATTGAAGTTGGTTTTGGATAATCAAAAGGAATAGGATTAAAAAGCTTACCTAATTCCTTTTTTGCATTATCATTAGAATAAGTGTTATCAATTAAGTCAATGGATTGTATGGGTTTAGTCCTTTCTTTATATTCAACTTTGTATTGATCACCATCTTCTACTATAGATACATATTGGTATGTTTTTGTATAAATTCGATATCCGTTCTTGCTTTTTTTCAAAACGATAAAACCATTTTTCAATCCGAAATCATACAAATTAGGACTCCATCTCCAAGCCCAATCTGCCCTTCGGTGATTCCCAGCTTTACGCTCTAAATATTTCTCATATGAGCCTCCTGGATATAATGTTATACCCTCAATTGTGATTGGATAGTCAAGTCCGTCACTATATGACAAACTATCGTAATCTAATGTCTGATTCAATTTATATTTTCCTCTTGAAGTTTCGTACTCATCAGAATATCTAAAACCTTCATCATCATGTGGCAAACCGGTTACAATTACTTGTTCTATATTTTTAGCATAGAAAAGTATGTAATCATGGTTTTGCGCTATTTTGTCTGTTGTCTTACCAGATGACTTCGTTATTCGAGGTAATAATGAAATTCTGTTTTTTTCGCCAAAAACTTCATCACATAACAACTTTAAGTTTGCTTGCTCGTTATCATCAATGGAAATAAAAATAACACCTTTCTCAGATAGTAAAGTTTTGGCAATCTTTAGACGTTTCTTCATAAAAGAAAGCCATTTACTATGTTTGTATTCATCGTCTTTGTCTACAAACTTATCATTATATATAAAATCCTTGTTCCCCGTATTATATGGTGGATCAATATATATAACATCCACTTTTCCCTCATGTGTAAAGCAAAGGTTAGTAAGAGCAAGGAGGTTGTCTCCTTCAATAAGGATATGGTTAGGGGTCTTATGTTCATCGGTATCGTTAACGATAGCCTTAGTCTTATCCTCTGTCAGTACAGGGATATAATCCTTAAGCTGCTCCCAGGCTTTTTCGGTGGAGTCTTCCCACACTAGTCCATACGTCTTAGTCTTGATATAGCCTATGAGCGCTGCCTTCTCATCATTTGAAAGGCCTTCCAGCTCCTTTACTTTTTCAATCAGTTTGTTTTTTTCGATTTTTGCCATATTTCTATTATTGTTTTGGTTCTACCATATTTTATTAAATGAGTCCTCTTTCTCTGAAACTCTGAATCATAGCCAGCTCCTCTTCTGTAGCTGCAGGATGGCTTGTAGTAGATTGTGCCACATGCTCATAGTCTTCAATCCACCTCTTGAATGTTTCCTTTATCATTAAACAGACTTTCGCGTCGTTGGTGTCTATATTGGTCAGGTTCCATTCCTCCAAAGATGAATGGCCGAGCTTTTTGCAGATAGCGATATTGGACTCTTTATACTTTTCTTTTTTCTTATCGAAATAGTTGTTGCTGGCAGAAATATTCAACTTCTTCTCCAGCGGGAGTTTGTTGCCAAGATGCTCCAACTTGTCGTTGGCCTCGTCCTCGTCCAGAGTGTAATATCTGGTATCCCATGTCTGAGGAAAAATATGCTCTATTTCCCAGTAGCCTGGTAGAAGGTCTGTTTGCTCTTCTGTGTGGTATGCCAATAGTTTCAAGAGCATTCTCTCCATCTTCTTGTGGGGCTTGATGAGGAGATTGTCTGTTCTTGATTTCTCAGCCTCGACAGCATATTCATCCTCAAGCCTTCTCTCGTCGAAACCAGCATAGAATACAGGATGGCTTGTGCTGATGATTTGAACGTTCAGCTTCAGAATGTCGCCCTTGACGGAACTGATGGTCGGATGCTCAAGGAATCTCGTCAGTAGCATGACATACAGCTTGCGCAGGAACTTCAGGAACAGCTTTTCAAAATCTTCTTTGTCCTTATGCTGCATGTAGAAGATGGAAACAGGATACTTCCAGAATTCATTGGAATAAGAAGACAGACAGTCAAGAATCTTACGGATATCTATATTCTGGCTCCACGCCTCACTCTCAATGGACGAACGACTATTGACCACCTCCCACAGATGCAGATTGACAGCCAGTTGGTCAATGACCGCAGCCGTAAGGCGGTTCTTGCCTTTCTCCATGTAGTACTTGCGCACACCAGGAGTTGTTGTCCGTTCATCTTTCTCTATGGCGCGAAGATAGAACATGTGATAATAGAAGAGCGACTGAATACTTTCTTCTACTTTCGCAGCATCTGACTCCAGTTTTTTCCATTTCTGAATGAACGACTGCTTGCCAGCAGCATCGAGCCCTTTGTAGATGAACGACTTGAAAATGTCGGCATCAGAAAGTGGCAGCCCTCGGTTGTTAAGGGTGTTGAAAATGGTCAGAGCCGTTTCCTGATCATCAGCCTCAATGGGAAGGAGAATAGTGTAGTTTAAAAGCGAATTAATAAAATGGAAAATCTGATTAGGACTGTTCTGCGACTTCTCCGTATAAAGTTCCATGAACTTGTTGTAGTTCTTGGAATAATTATCTGTTGCATCAGGTGAAGCCACTCCTGTTTCAAGGATACGACGCAGGATTTCATTGCCAGAATCAGAGACGACATCAGACTTCAGCAGCATCTGAGTCCTGTCTTCACGTCCCGTCATCTCGTTCTCTTTCCATAGAGCAGGCTTTATCTTATTAATGAAGTTTGCAACCTCTTCTGTTCTGTTCTCTTCTTTTTCCAGCATGTCGAAGATGGCCCGTAGAAGAAGGAACAAAGAAGTGATTCTCTGCTGGCCATCAATAATCTGGCGTTTGTCGTCTTCTTCATAAGATACGACACAGCCAAGAAAATAGCTTTTGGGACCATCAGGACGAGTGCGTTCAATAGAGAAACTCCACAAGTCGTCGAACAGCGTTATAATCTCATCATCGCTCCATGAATAGGGACGCTGATACTCTGGAATTAAGAATGGTATTTCCTGCCCGCTATTCAATAGCTGCAGAACAGTTTGTTTATGAACGGTTATATTTGTTGCCATGATAATATTAAAGTTGAGTGATTATTATTGCTCCTTAAATACTTTAGGTACATAAACCTGATATTCATAGCCTGTCATGTCGGCATCCTCTGCTTCTCGTCTGCTAAGGTTATAATAATCCATTCCATCCTTTACAACCTGTTTCCAAGCAAGATTCCTGAAATAATCATCGAGCAAATCGTAGAGCTTGGGCATCTTGTCTTCAAGTATATAGAGGAAGTCGCCGTCACCAGCCTCTGCAACCAACTTCTTGATTTGCTTTACTTCTGCGTCGTTGAGAAGAACATCTACAGTGCGGTTATATGTATCCCATTCGCCCCTGATTTCGCCTGTTACGGTGTAGGCCTTACAGTTGAAAACGGGCTTGGTCTTCTTCTTGTTCATCAGCTTGCCGTCTTCGTAGGCGAAGAGGGAACAGTTGGGGCTGACTTGAAGCTCATCGATAGTAGGATTCTTCTTGGCGGCGTTGATATGGCGACGCTGTACATCGTCAGGGAGGAGGATAGCCTTGGCATTGATCTCTTCGAGGAATCGCTTCAAAACCTCCACATCGCGCCTGCCGCTGTTACCATAGACGGGGCCAGAATGGCTCCAACCCAGACAGACACTCCATTCTTCTTGTTCGGTACCAAACTCCGCTTCGGAAATGTCGAGGAAATCGAAGTCGTGGCGGACTAATTCTGCTAATGTACTCAGGCGCACTTTGCCAATGAGTTTCACTTCTTTGTGGGTCAACTTACCTGAATATTCTGGTAACGAGACGTTAACTATCGTAGTATCTTTCATCGTTCTATTATTGTTTTAGGTTTCTGGCTAAAAATAGCCATATATCATCAATCGTTAAAGAATGAAATAACATACAAATGCATCAATCGTGTGGCTCATTTCTTCACGATGCCTGATGTATGCATCATCCTCAGGATCACAACCAAACTCATCACACTCATACTCCTCGAGGTCGTCAAGGAATTCTTCCTTCAAAACATCAAGGTCTGTGTCTTTGTCTTCACAGTATGGCTTAATGATGTCGGCAATGATGTATTGAGACAGCATCCAGCTATCGAAAGCGGTATGGATGACGAGTACAGCTGAAAGCTGAAAGAGGTTGTAATGATGGAAGTTCTCCGTCAGTTCTTTCTCAAAAAATGCAGCTATGGGCTGCTTGACAGGACAATGTTGACGGAACATGAGATATTCGTCTTGCATCAGCACCTCTGCCTGGACGCAGTTGGAGAATTCGTCGGCCAGGTATTCCTGGGTATAATCCTTTTTCAAGTTGCAATAGGTATAATGATAGGTGAGCGACGAGGCTGGAGACTCGTAGCCTACCTCATGCTCAAGACAGGACAAGAGCAGCTTGGCAAGGTCCTCGTTGTCAGTCTTAATAGGGACCTCGTGAGGAGTCTTCAGGGGTTTGTCGTCTTCATAGAAGACATACTCGCCGTTTTCCTGTTTGTAGGTGTATTTTGCCATAGGTTTCTTTAGTTTTAGGTTTCTGCCTACAAAGATAGTGAAAAAAATAATAACGTGGAAAGAAATTGGGGGAAAAAGTGACAGGGGAGCTGCAATTTGTGGCACTTCAGCCCTCTATCTCCTTCGCGTCATCAATAATCTCACTAAAGACGATGGCATAGGTTTCGTAATTCCATTGTTTTAAGAGGCGCTGGTTCATGAAGTTGGCTTCGGCCTCAGAGTTAAGCTTCTTGAACAGGGCGGGAGCAATGGTAAAAAGGCGATTAAAGGTCAGGCCTCGTTGCTCAAATAGCTGGAGGGTCAGCAGGAGAATGTATTCCTCGTCGGTCAGTTCGATATTGAGTGCATAGGGGCCTTTCATCTGGCCTTTATCCTCGTCGTAGCAGAAGTATTTAACTCTGTAACAGGTAAGATAGTCATTAAAAACGATGTCGAGAGGAATCATCTCGTTTCTTTCCACCCGCGTAATGACAAGGTCGTTCCACAAGCCTCCTTTGTTGTTCAGTTCGTCAAAAAAATCGGAAACCACATCAGGATCAGAATTCAGAAAATCTTCCCACGTATTGCAGGTATATTCCTTGTCGTATTTGTCATACTCGTTGACAAGGTAATCTTGAAGCTGCTTCACGTTCTCATCTGTCAAACTGAGCCAGCAATCGGCAGGGATTTCCCCTTCTGAGTGGATGTCATAGCCTTTGACGTGATAGAATTTGACGCGGTCTTTCTTAGCAGAAAAGGCTTCGGCCTTGGCTTTGTATTCATTGAAACGCTCCTTCTGAAAGTCACTTAGAGAGTCGTAGTAATCTTTTATCAGTTCCATAATTAGATAACGGTTTTTAGCAATATTGATGGCAAAGATAGTGAAAAAATCAATAACAGGGAATAAAATTGGCAAAAAAGTGACATATGAGCCATGATTTGTTGTGTTTCTCGAAAATAATGAGTAATTTCGCGACAAAAATCACAATCTTACGGATATGGAAGAAAGAGAACTGACAGCGAAAGATATACCTTGGGGGTATCCCGTGTGTTTCAACAGTGAGTGTGCGGATAAAGACAGGTGCATGCATTATCAGGCCAGGCTGCTGATGCCTAAAGACCGCTATTCTGGCGCGGCCGTCTATCCTACGGCTTGGGAGGACAGCAAGTGCCGATGTTTCCGTGAAAAGAAACTGGTGAAGAAGGCATGGGGCTTCACGAGGCTCTATGACAACGTTCCTCGAGGACAAAGGGCGCTGGCTCGCCAGTGCGTGCATGCCTTATTCGGAGGAGGGAATGGGCCATATTATCGGGCTCATCACGGTGAGATTATGCTCTCGCCTAAGAAACAGGAGGAAATCCTGAAGGTCGTCGCCAAGTTTGGCAGCATCGAAGGCATTAAGTTTGACCATTATGTGATGGATTGGGACTTCGAATAGTTAAAAAATCGTAGAATTAGCTATATTTTTGCATTAACCTAACATAAAATAGAGAAAAAGCCGTAATTTTGCGCTCGTAATAAATAGTTATCTACGCATGAGCAAAACGACAATGGGTAATAAACTGCCTAGGAAACTGGAACAGAAAATGCAGACGGTGGGTGAACAGATCAGACTTGCCCGACTGCGTCGTGACCTGAGTGTGGCTCAGGTGGCTGAACGTGCCACCTGTTCGCCTATGACCATCGCAAGGATAGAGAAAGGGGCACCGACTGTTGCCATCGGCATCTATTTGCGCGTGCTCTATGCTTTGCAACTTGATGATGACATCTTGCTGTTGGCACAGAAGGATGAAATGGGACGGGCTTTACAGGATCTTGCCCTTAATCACCGTCAAAGAGCATCGAAGAAATTGTAAATAGTCAAATAGTAAATAACAAGGTGCGCACATTATTTATATATGCAGACTTCGACTGGCTTGGCGAACCTTTGCCGGTTGGTGAGTTGGGCTACGAATCGCTTCGTGGCTCTGATTCCTATTCTTTCAAGTTCGATAAGGAATGGCTTCGGCAATATGGCGGACTTTTCCTGAGTGCAGACATCAACAATTATCCTGGTCTGCAATACACTCAGCCAGGCAAAGACATCTTTGGCTGTTTCAGCGATGCATTGCCAGACCGTTGGGGGCGTTTGCTGCTGAACAGGCGAGAACAGATCCAAGCCGCAGAAGAGAAGCGCCCTGTCAGAAGACTCTCATCGTTTGACTACCTGATGGGTATCGATGATTTCTCGCGCATGGGGGGCTTCCGTTTCAGGCTGTCGCAAGATGGTGAGTTCATTAATTGCGAGAAGGAGCTCCGTATTCCTCCGTTGACTGATGTTCGTGCCTTGGTGGCAGCCTGTATGGAGATTGAGAAGAGTGAAGAACTGAATCAACTGCCAGAAAAGAAATGGTTGCTGCAACTGGTGCATCCAGGAACGTCACTTGGCGGAGCCCGTCCCAAGGCTGGTGTGATGGATGACGAAGGCCATCTATGTGTGGCTAAGTTCCCATCGAGAAATGACGATTACGATGTAAGCCTTTGGGAGCACCATAGTCATCTGTTGGCTAAGGAGGCCGGTGTCATAGCTGCTGAAACAAACGTCGTTGAGACGGGTGGGAAATACCATGCACTTCTCTCAAAGCGTTTCGACAGGACAGCCGATGGACGAAGAAAGCATTTCGCATCTGCTATGACCCTGCTGGGACTGGCTGATGGTTGTGATGCCAAGACAGGTAATGGCTATCTGGACATCGTGGACTTCATTCTTCAGAACTGCTGCGACGTGGATGACAACCTGCGCCAACTTTATCGCAGGGTGGCATTCAACATTGCCATTGGCAACAGCGATGACCATTTCCGCAACCATGGATTTCTGCTGACACCTCGTGGGTGGACGTTGTCACCGGCCTACGACATGAATCCGACATTGAACGACTATCAGGCTCTGCTCATCAATTCCTCAACCAATCGTGCAGACCTACAAGTGTTGCTTGACTCGTCGGAAGAATACATGATTGGCAAGGAAGAAGCCGAGCGGATTATCAATGAAGTGAAGGATGGCGTGAGCAAGTGGAAACCATTGGCTATCCGTCTCGGCATAGCCAAGAGAGAGATTGAAGTCTTTGAACATATATACAATATTTAAAATAATCGGTTCTACCTCTACTAAATCTTGAATATCTTACTATAAATAAGTAAATTATCAAAATATCTATATCTATTTTCTTTCTATTTAACTTCTACTAAACCTCTACAAATCATCTACAAGACAATCAGTAGGGACAGAATTATTCCCACGTTGGGAACAAAACATTCCCAGCCTGGGAATAAAACATTCCCACCGTGGGAATAAATAGTGAGCCAGGAAGTGAACGGCCTGCAACTCCTTATTGACTGATAAGCGGCACTTGTTCATCAATAAGGCACCCTTATTGCGAAATAAGGAACCCTTATTGTAGCAGAAAGGGCGTTTATTTAGATTGTAGAGGTACGATAGATGGTTGGTAGAGGTTTAATAGAAGTAAAATAGAAGAAAAAAGTCAAGGAAATATTTGCAGAAACCAAGTAAAATCAGTATCTTTGCTGGCAAAAACCAGTTATTTAGTAGAGGCAGAACTAAAAAGAATAGAATATGAAAGTAAGTTTATTGAAGATTTCGCGAAAGAAGGAGGTCATTAGGCGTCTTGAATTGAGTGAGATGGCTGAAATGATCCGTGAGAATCCTGATACAGACAAGGTGTTCAACCTTCGCCTGCACTATCAGTTCTATAAGCCCCAGAGGATGCCTGACGGGCAGATTACCCTCGACGACCAGCAGCATACGGTGAACCTGCCACGTGTGCTCTTCGCGGTAGAATGCATCAACTATAGGGAGATGCAGAAGGGACTGAAGTACAACGGATTGGCAGTGGTCGAGGTGAACGGACTGAAGACGTACGAAGACGCTGTAACCATCAGGAACCAGGCTGCGCGGATGGACGAGACGGTGATGGCGTTCCTGGGGGCATCGGGCAGGAGCGTGAAGATAGTGTGCAGGGGGGAACTGTTTGGAGCCTCCCCCACCCCCTCCGAAGGAGGGGAGAAATTGCCGACGAAGGAAGACGAGATGAGGCAGTTTCACAAGAACCTGTACGAGACGGCGCGAAGGGCCTATCAGAACCAGTTCGGCCTGGACATCGAGTATCTGGAGCCGACATTGGAGCGGACGGTCTATCTGAGTGCCGACCCAGAGATGTACTTTAATCCAGACGCGCGTCCCTTCAAGGCTGACTGCGAGCAACACAACCAGATAGATCAGGCCCAGATATCATGGGAGAGTGATAGGCTGATGCCGGGCCGCACCGTCACGCGTACCTATCATTTCAACTGGCTCTTTATCCTTCGTGAGGTGTTGGGCGAGTATTTTGACTTGCCTGACGAGGACCGGCAGATGCAGCTGTTGCAGCAGATTGCCCGCAAGTCGTTGGAACAGGGTATACCCCTTTCGCATGCCCAGGGTATGACGCTGGAGCATCCGTTGTTCCACAATGATCCGGACTTGGTGAAGAGCGTCTTTGCTACGACTTACGAAATCACGCTGATGGAGGACTATCGCAAGAAGTATAAAATCAAGCCGCTGAAGAGTGTGCCGCAGGAGACGCTACAGACCATGCGGACGGAAATATTCCTGACGGCCAACTACGATATGCGTAAGAATCTGATGACGGGTGTGGCTGAGTATCGCATGAAATACTCTGAAGACCAGACGTTTAAACCGCTGACTACAGAGGTGCGCAACGACATGACCATCGAGGCCCGCGAACAGGGACTGAAGTCGTGGGATCAGGACGTGAACCGCTTTATCGACTCAACACGCATTGAGCAGTACGATCCCGTGAACGTCTGGTTAGACAAGCTGCCAACGTGGGATGGACATGACTATATCGCCGAACTTGCCAAACGAGTGCCTACGGAACAGCCCCATTGGGAGAAGTATCTCAGATATTGGATAGTTGGTATGGTGGCACAATGGCGCGAGAGTGACAAGCAACTGACAGGCAATGCGTTGACACCGCTGCTGATTGGTCGTCAAGGATGTGGAAAGACGCGTTTCTGCAAGATTCTGCTACCGCCGGAACTGCGCGACTATTACAACGACAAGCTGAACTTCAAGAACGAGTTTGACCTGAACATCGCGCTGACCTCGTTTGCGCTTATCAATATCGACGAGTTTGACAAGACCACCTCGTCGCAGCAGATTGTGCTGAAGTATCTGTTATCATCGAGCGACGTGAAGTTCCGTCCGCCATACGGCAAGACCATCAAGCAGTTCAGACGCTATACCTCGTTCATTGGCACTACGAACCAGCTGCAGCCGCTGGTGGACCCGACGGGTTCACGCCGGTTCGTCTGCGTAGGCATTCCTGCTGGCAAGAACATCGATTTCACAGACAGTCTCAATCATCGCCAGCTCTATGCCCAAGCCCTGTACCTATTTAATAAGGGGGAGCGTTTCTGGCTGGAGGATGACGAGATACAGACGCTGATTGAGGAGAACGTGCCTTACCAGCGTACCGTCGATCTGGTGGAGATGATCAACGAGACTTTCCGCAAGCCCAAGGACGGTGAGGGCCGCTGGTGGGGAACCACAGAGATTCTGTCGACCTTCGCCAACCGCTATGCCTATTTCGATGCCAAGCGGGCCACGCCGGCCGTATTGGGCAAGGCGATGAACAACTTCCGCTTCAGCTTCAAGCATCGCATGGTGAACGGCTGTTCGGAATACTGGCTCTGCGAGAAATAAAATGAATCGAATTTGCGCTGTTTATTATACCTATAAATACTTCTCGGCATACTCCTTGGCATAGTGATTGAGTGCATCGCCTTCGAGTATCCGGATGTGGTTGGCGAGGCCGATGTAGAAGCGACCGATGCCTTCCATGCGGCAGACATCGGTAGTGAAATACCAGATGTTCTCGTCACCCTTATGGCCAGTAATGAATTCCTTGGCACGAGGATATTCCTCTACGAGTAGGTTTTTGGCCATCAAGTCGAGTTGTAGCGATATGCGAGTGGTGGTGTCACCATTCATGTGGAACACATCCACTTTAACGGCTTTATGACTGGCTATATTGCACCATGGCTCGTTGTCGAGTATCTCTACATAGCCAATGCGGTTGATGCTGAAGATGCGTACACCCTTCTTGTCGATGTCGTAGCAGACTACGAGGCCATCTTCCGGCTTGATGTCATAAGCTTCTACGTGCCGATCACTTACAGTGCCACCATTGTTCGAAGCATACTGATGGAGAATAACGCATCGCTTCTGCGTGCAGGCATGTTGTAGCCTTGATACGGCAGCGGCTCTGTCTTTATTGGTAAACACCTTGCGATCGATTAGTTCCTGGCGCATCTCCTCTGGCATGATTCTTGACTCAGCATTGACACGCAAATAGGCAGTCCCGTTAAGTTCAACAACGCGATAGGGATGAGGTTCTACATGGATGCCTACAACGGTGTTTTCGTAAAGTGCCTCAATTCGTAAATAGGGCAAAGTGTCAACACCAAAATACTTCTTGGCGATGTCCTGTATATACCGCATATAGCTGTCGATGGTCTGCATCTTCAGGTACTGCATATCGTTGTCAATACCTACGACATAGCCCTGATCATTGACACCA
>Ga0310695_10004476_pt1 | contig 25700 bp, 23 predicted proteins | sample RumenRJG_04DNA_FD_203882 | JGI IMG/M metagenome (GOLD analysis project Ga0310695, IMG submission 203882) | Bovine rumen microbial communities from Lethbridge, Alberta, Canada - RJG_04 (v2) (version 2) | ecosystem: Host-associated > Mammals > Digestive system > Stomach > Rumen | place: Canada...
CACAGGGATTTTCAGTCCCTTGCTCTACCAACTGAGCTACCGAGGCATCATGGCGACCCGGACGAGACTCGAACTCGTGACCTCCGCCGTGACAGGGCGGCATTCTAACCAACTGAACCACCGGGCCGCATATAAAAAAATGGTGGGCGCTAACGGGATCGAACCGCTGACATTCTGCTTGTAAGGCAGACGCTCTCCCAGCTGAGCTAAGCGCCCACATGGTGATCCACCGGGGGCTCGAACCCCGGACCCACTGATTAAGAGTCAGTTGCTCTGCCAGCTGAGCTAGTGGACCATAACGTGTTACTGGAATATTATAGAACAAAGAAAAAGGATTGTCAAGAATAACTTTCTGAGCAAAAAGAAAAATGCAGTCTGTTGTAAAAGCAAACTGCATTAAGAAAAAGCGAAATTTATTTCAGGAACTTTTTGTTGAATAGAGCCTCGTTTCCCCTAAAAGGAATAAACGCTTCAACGGGTCCAATGACGGCAGGGCCAAGGGCGCCCGGCGGGAAGTACATGGTGATTCCTTCGTAACCCCATGTCCATGTCAGAGGCGGTTCCCCGGCGTAATCTAGCCGGAACAGCTCGTCTACAATGGTCTTATAGTTGTCGTAATAAAACAGCTGCCGATCATTCTTGAATTTTTCCAAGGCAGTCTTCACATAATTTTCCCGGAACTCGTTCCGCTTTCCGGAAGCCAGCACATCATCCAGTGTAATGAATTCGCCGGTAACCGGGGCAAGGTTGTAGCAAGAAATATCGATGTTAGGCCGTGCGCCGCCCCGGTTCTGATAATACTCCACGTACAGACTCAGAATATTCCGGTCCAGATATTTCTGCCAGATCCTCTCTTCCAGCAGGAAATGCATATAGTCTTCCGGCCGGTGCTTCTTCAGTTCCACGGCATCGTTAAAGCTGGTTCGGGCATCATCCTCCATGCGGTAATTCCATTCTTCGTTATGCACCTGCTCCAGCTTTTTCGCCAGGGCCGGGAACTGGTCGGCATTCTCCACAATCAAGCGGGTGTAATCAGTAACGATGCAGACCTGCCCCTGAGGCGTCCGATATTCTTTTTTCTGTTGCTCCATACGGATCTCAGGCAGAATGTCTGCCCCAGACTCCGCAAAACAGGGCGCTGCGGCGCACAACATCACCAACGCTGCAACAAGGCTGATTACTAATTTTTTCATAATATAATGCCTCCTTTCCCCTGTCCGGTTAAAAAATCCGGCCTGCACCCCTGCAAGCCGGAAAAGAAACTGCCGCTCTTTCAGTCAGCGATCTCCAGTTTTTCCAGATTCCTGTACATGAAGTCCAGACGGTTAAAGCCAAAATCCAGATAATGCTGGATATGATCCGTATCCGTATTTTCTGGCCAGAATACGATGATCAGGTTTTTTCCTTCTACATTATAATTATAGCTGTCCGCCGTTTTCCGCCGGTTCATGAGCCCGTTAAACTGCTGCAGCACCGCCAGGCATTTCCGGGGATGGTATTTGCTTAAATCGTGGCCTACCACTTTTATCATCATAAAATGTCCGGGGGGTACGGCGATGACGCCTTTATAATCAATACCGGCCGTTTCCGAATAATGATTGATGATATACACATCATTTCCTGTTGCAGTGTCCACCATCACCTCATAGGGAATATTTTTCCCGTCCAGCCAGTTCTTTACATCTCCAATAGTTATCATCAGCCTTCGTCCTCCTCCTCTTCCGGCAACGACTGTAAAATGCTGCGCCTTTGGTAGTACGCAGTTTTCATTTCTACGACTTATTATAATATATTCTTGAAGCCCTAACAAGCGTTCTTTGCTACGCATCGGTAAAAAATTCCAGCGGGCCGGGGAAACACTGCAGCGTCTTTTATTCTTCCCGCAGCCCCTTCCGTTTCACGTGAAACAAAACCTGCGTTTTGCAGGGGCAACGTTATTTTTCTATTGCCAATTGCCTGTTACTTTCCGTATAATTTAAAGGAACAATGATTCAATGAATTTGTACGGTTTTGCAAAACAATCGCATTTTTTCTGAAAAGGACTGTCTGACATGAACAAGGAAACCCAACGACAAAATCCACCGGCCGAAAAGCATGTGCGCAGAAAACGTTATGCCGGCCGCTACCCGAAAAAGTTTGAAGAAAAATATAAAGAATTAAATCCGGAAAAATACGGTGGGGAAATTGCGGACCACGTCACTGCCAAGGGCAACACGCCTGCCGGCACCCATATTCCCATCATGGTGAAGGAAATTTTAGATTTTCTCCAGATCAAACCGGGGCAAACCGGCTTTGACGCCACCCTGGGCTACGGCGGCCACACCCGGGCCATGCTGGAACAGCTTCAGGGCAAAGGGCACATCCATGCTACGGATGTGGATCCCATTGAGTCGGAAAAAACGAAGCAGCGTCTTTTGGATGCCGGCTTCGGGGAAAACATCCTCACCATCCATCACATGAACTTTGCCGCCATTGATAAAATTGCCGCCGAAGCGGGACCTTTCGATTTTATTCTGGCGGACCTGGGCATTTCATCCATGCAGCTGGATAATCCTGCCCGGGGCTTTTCCTATAAAGTGGACGGTCCCTTAGACCTGCGCATGAACCCCCAGCGGGGAATTTCCGCAGCACGGCTTCTGAAAAAACTTTCCCGGGACGAAATGGAAGGTATGTTCGTGGAAAACGCGGATGAACCCTATGCCGAAGAAATCGCCCGACAGATTTTTACCGATCTGAAAAAGGGCATTCCTGTCAATACCACAAAAGAACTGTACGGGGAAATCGAAAAAGCCCTTTCCTTCCTTCCCGGAACTGAGCGCAAGGACGCCGTAAAAAAAAGCTGCGCCAGGGTGTTCCAGGCTTTGCGCATCGATGTGAACGGGGAAATGGAAGCCTTGTACGCGTTTCTGGAAAAACTTCCTTACGCTTTATCTCCCGGCGGCCGCGTAGCCATCCTCACCTTCCATTCGGGAGAAGACCGCCTGGTAAAGAAAGCTTTTAAAAAATATTTAAATGAAGGTATCTTCAGCGAAGCCGCCCGGGACGTGATCCGACCTTCCGGGGAAGAATGCTTTACAAACCCAAGGGCAAAATCCACCAAACTGCGCTGGGCCATAAGGGCATAAAGGTTGATTCATCCGTAACAGGATTTTCGGGAAACAGAAGCACTGTTCGTTACACTTTCTATTAATTTTTCTATCAGGCCGGGCTTTTATAAAAATCTGTAACGCTTTTAACACTTTCCATTAAAATATTCCTGATATTTTTTTCTTTTCGTTCTTTCGTTGACAACTTTTTTGGGGAGGCATAAAATATTTTAGATACCTTCGTCAAAAAAGACTGAGAAAAATTTAACGGGTACAGTTAAAAATTGATTTTAAAGAAGCTGATGAATCAGCGTTCCCGTTTTATTTTTATACTCAACACCGGCCGAAAATTTTCTGTGATATTTATCCGGCCAACAAATTTTTCCATTATTTTATTTTTTATTTCATGAGGAAAGAGGTCTACCACTATGCGAAGCGATTTAGTAAAAAAAGGATCCACCCGCGCAGCCCATCGCTCTTTATTTTATGCACTGGGATTCAGCGACGAAGATTTAAAGAAACCGATGATTGCAGTCGTAAATGCGCAAAATGAAATTATTGCCGGTCACGCCCATCTGGACGACCAGGCAAAAATGGTAAAATACGGCATTCTGGCAGCCGGCGGCGTGCCTGTGGAAGTTCCTGCTATCGGCATCTGCGACGGCATTGCCATGGGCCACGAAGGTATGAAATATCCCCTGGCCAGCCGCGAACTGATTGCTGACAGCGTAGAAGCCCTGGTTAACGGGCATGCCTTTGACGGCATGGTCATGATTCCCAACTGCGATAAAATCGTGCCCGGCATGCTGATGGCCGCTTTACGCCTGAACATCCCCACAGTATTTTGCAGCGGCGGGCCCATGCTTCCCGGTCGTTATGAAGGAAAAGATATATCTATTTCCCAGACTTTCGAGGCGGCAGGCCGCTTTGAAGCCGGAAAAATCAATAAGCAGGAACTTTCCTGCATAGAGCGGAGCTCCTGCCCCGGCTGTGGCAGCTGCGCCGGTTTATTTACCGCCAACACCATGAATTGCCTCACAGAAGTATTGGGAATGGGATTGCCCGGCAACGGAACGATTCCCGCCGCCTTCCAGGGTGCCAGGGCCCGTCTTGCCAAAAAAGCCGGTGAAACAATTGTGCGGCTGGTGAAGGAACAGGTGCTGCCCCGCGATATTATGACCATGAATGCATTTAAAAACGCAATTACAGTGGATATGGCTATCGGCGGCTCTTCCAACACCGCCTTGCATCTGCCGGCCATCGCCCACGAAGCAGGTCTTAAACTGCCTTTATCCCTGTTCGACAAAATTTCCAAAAAGACTCCGTACCTGACCAAACTCAGCCCCGGCGGTTCCCACCATATGATCGATTTGGAAGAAGCCGGCGGCATTACCGCTGTAATGAACGAGCTTTCAAAACTCGGCCTGATTAATAAAGGCTGCAAATCCGTAACCGGAAAAACCATCGGCGCGCTCATCAAAAACGCAAAAATCCTGCGTCCGGATGTAATCCGTACCGTTGAAGATCCCTACCGAAAGACAGGCGGTATCGCCGTATTAACCGGCAACATCGCACCCCATTGCTCCGTAGTCAAAGAAAGCGCCGTTGCGGAAGAAATGCTGGTTCACTCCGGTCCCGCCCGTGTATTTAACTCGGAAGACGAAGCGATCAAAGCCATTTGCAGCAAAAAAATCAACAAAGGCGACGTTGTTGTTATCCGGTATGAAGGGCCCAAAGGCGGCCCGGGCATGCGGGAAATGCTGAATCCTACCTCGGTACTGGCCGGCATGGGCCTTGACAAGGATGTCGCCCTGCTGACTGACGGACGTTTCTCCGGCGCGACCCGGGGTGCCTGCATCGGGCATATTTCCCCGGAAGCCCGGGAAGGCGGCAATATCGCATTAATTGAAGAAGGCGATATCATCGAGATCAACATTCCTAACCGCACGCTGAATGTGAAAGTTTCGGATAAAGAACTGGAAAAACGCCGCGCTAACTGGAAATGCCCGCCGCCCAAAGTAAAACACGGTTACCTGGCCCGTTACGCCGCACTGGTATCTTCGGCCGCTGAAGGCGCCATCCTTCGTGCCCCCGGTGAAGAAGATTAATTTAGTTATAATCTTAAACATCAACTAAAAGATCTGTATTAATGCGGTTATAAACAGAACAATTATTAAAAAGACCTGTACAAAACAAGGCTTGTCCTTTGTTTTTGTACAGGTTTTTATATTAATGATCAAATTACTTTTCCTGTTTACTTCCCAGAGCCCACAACCTGAAAGTTTTCCGGTACGTTTCTGAAAAAACGCCTACAACAGCCACCAGTATGATTAGCCCCCACAGCATGGCGCCGGCCTGGCTCCACTCGTAATGGTTCATGGCGAGGACCAGCGTGGTTCCGATTCCTCCGGCCCCCACCAGGCCTAATGCAGCGCTTTCCCGCAGGTTGATATCCAACCGGTACAAAACGGCAGACACGTAGTGAGGCAAAAGCTGTGGCACAAGCCCCCATCGCAGGGCGGGAAGCAGTGGTGTTCCCATTGCCCGCAAAGCCTCATAAGGCCTAAGATCGATGCTGTCAACAGCAATAAGAAATCGTTTTGCAAGAAAACCTACACTGCAAACAGTCAGGGTCAGCACTCCGGCAAAGGCCCCGGGGCCCGTCACCCGGATCCAAAGCAGGCCGAATACCAGAACGGGAACCGCCCGAAAGAGAAGCAAAAGCATCCGCACAGGAAACGCAGCTTTCCCAAAAATGCGAAAGCTGGCGAAAACAGAAAAGAACAACGCGCAAATCGTTCCCCCCACCGTTCCCAGAAAAGCGATGCAAAAGGTTTCATACAGCAGAGCCGGAACATCGCCGCTCTGTAAAGAGCAAAGCATTGTAATATCCGGAGATACAACGCCAGCCAATATAGATTGGAAGGCTTTCCAGTTCATTTTCTCCGGCGTTTTTTCAAGCAGGAAAAAGAGTCCGCATGTTACTGAAAACAATAAAAAAGTAATTTCATATCCTCTTGCCTCTCCTGCCTTTTCATCCCGCAAATTGTTCCGCAGAAATTCACTCAGGTATTCTGCTCCGGACACAACAATATACAACGCGCACAGCATCATGCCAACCTTGGGATATTCCCGCCAGGCAAGCTTTTCATTTAACAAAAGCCCGATGCCCCCAGCTCCGACAAAACCCAGCACCGCTGCATTCCGAACGTTGGATTCCAAAAGGTACAAAAGGTTGGAAATATATCCGGGCAAGACCTGTCGCCAGACCGAAGACAGAAAAGACTTCAGCCTTCCCCCACCGGTAAATTCCAGCGCCCGGGCTGTTCGCAGGTCCGCATTTTCGCTGTCTTCGTACCCTAACCTTGTTAACACAGCCCCCGTAGAAACCGTAATGGCTGCTACGCCGGGCCATACCCCTAATCCAAATAAAAAAGTGCAAAGCAGCGCCAGTATCAGTACCGGAATACATCGAACCAGATGTACCGCTGTTTTAATTCCTGCCCGCAGCGCGTTGTTACGGTTCACATACGAATTGCACAGAACCGTACCGGCAAATCCGATGAACGCGCCCAGTCCTGTTCCCATTAATGAAATAAAAAGTGTGTCACGCAAGGGTGCTAAAACCTGAGTTAAAAACTGCGTATCCGGTGGGAACATGTCACTTGCCATAGAAAAGAAACGACCGCCCCGTTCCCATAACAGCCACAGGGAAAAATCCGTCTGCAGGATGGACATGACCAGGCAGGCGACAAAAATAACGCCTTTGACAAAAGTTCCTTTACTCATCATACACCCCGTACACGGCCGCAAAATCTTCGTCACTCCAGTCAGAAGCTGGCGCGTCTTTCACCAACAGGCCCTGTCGCAGTCCCACGAGCCGTTCCGCGTACTGCAACGCCTGCCGGGTATTGTGGCTGTTCATGACAACGGTTAGATTCTGCTCCTGTTGCAATTTTTTCAATAACGAAAGAACCTGATCCGCAGTAGCCGGGTCCAGGGACGCCACAGGCTCGTCTGCCAGAATGACCCGGGCCTGCTGCATCAGTGCCCGGGCAATAGCAACCCTCTGTTTTTCACCGCCGCTGAGGGTAGAGACAATAACCTCTGCTTTATCTGTCAGGCCTACCTGGGCAAGGGCTTCTCTGGCTTTTTCCATATCCTGTTCTGAAAACCATCCCGTCAGCACCCGCCATAGAGGTATCCGGTACAAGGCGCCGTTCAATACATTTTGCAGTACCGTAGATTCTGAAACAAGGCAAAAATCCTGATAAATGACCGCGATCTTCTGCTGAAGCCTCCGCAGCTTTTTCCCGCTGCACTCCAAAAGATTTTCCCCGTCCACAAAAACCCTTCCCTGCTGCGGAACAACCATTCCGTTAAACAGTTTCAGCAGCGTAGTTTTTCCCGCGCCGCTGCGTCCCACCACCGCAACGAAGCTTCCCTCCTTGATTTGCAGGGAAACCTGCTGCAGCACCGGATTTTCCTTATTAAATTGGTGGGAAACATTTTGTAATTCCAGCATTGGAAAACCTCACCTTGGCAAACAACTTCCGGCCAAACTTCCTGTCCGGTTCTTTTACTTCTTCTTTCCTTTCAGCTCATTCTGCACGCGCCGCTCATCGTCATACAATTTGGATTCTGCTGGCGCATATCCTTTATGACCTAACACCTTCAGGGCCTCCAGACCCTCTTTCGTTTTGCCGATTTCAATCAGGGAATCCCCGAAGGCTTTCCGGAATTCCGGATTCTGCATTATTTTCGATGCTTTGCTTACGCAGACCGTATCATTATAAATGGCGTCGGTCACGCCGATGATCCCCGTCTGTTTCCAAATGGAATCCGTGCCGCCCAGCTTTACCTGCCAGTTCTTTTCATTTCTGGTACGGATGTGGGAAAAAGCCACGGCAATGTCAGCCTGTTCCGAAGCCAGCCGGGCCAGGGAAGTGGTGTAGGATTCCGCCTGCACAACATGGGCCAGGTCCGCAATGGTCTTTCCGTATTGCTTCTTCAGATACAGGGAAGGATACAGATACCCGGAAGCAGAAGCCGGGCTCATTACCGTCCAGGTCAGGTTGTTCAGTTCTTCCCAGGTGGGTTTTTCTCCCTTTTTCACTTTTTCCAGCAGGGCCCGTCCTTTCGGAGAAGGACCTGTCACCAGCACCGAACGGTAATAGGTCACCAGGTTATCGGTAAATTTTTCCGGTTCCCCGTCGTTCCAGATTTTTAAATCCGTTGTGTCCTTATTGAGCCCCTGACGCAGGGCTGTCAGCAGCACATCGGTTTCCTTATCAAACAATACATAGGTTGCGCCGGACATGAAGCCTGCATCGGCGCTGCCTGCCGCTAACGCTTCCCCTACCGCGCTGTAGGAAGTGCCTACGTTCATGGTAATTTTTTCTACCGTAAAGCCTTTTTCCTTCAGCTTTTTCTGCAATAATCCGCTTAAAGGCCCGGTCACCGTTTTAATGGTCTCCGCATCCTGATAGGGCGAAAGGGCTACCTTCAATTCTTTAATATTTTTATCTGAAGCAGCTTCTTTCTTTCCGGTTCCCCCGCAGCCTGTCAGCAACCCGGCGCAGATACAGAAAAGCATACAGAACATGAATAATTTTTTCATTGCAAGTTCCTCCCCAAAAAAATAAGTGCGATACCATATCGCACCTTTAGATTTCAAAAACAAAATGCTCAGATGCGATATGCATGAAATTAAGTTGCGGTTCTTCATGCAAACCGGCGGTCGATGGTCTCTGGCATCCTCTCAGCCCGGCACACGGGCTCCCTCGCATTTTGGCTTTTGAAAATATTCTGACTGGCTGCCTGAACAGCATTTGTGAAACAATAAAAAATTTCTGACGCAACAAGCAACCGTTAATTTTTCACACGGGACCAGGGCGCTCCCCCAAGTCCGCTGCCATTTGTATTTTTTAATTGCAGATCCGTTTGTCTCAGTGTGAAACTTCACAACCAAATAACGCAGAATCAGCATTTCCGTAAAATGCAGTGTCAATGCATTTGCATTTTCTTAATTATAATTGTTTCACGTGAAACAGGCAAGATAAAAATTTTTGGTCAGCATTTCTTTTCTTCAAATAATTTTTCTCAAGCTATACACCAGAAACGAAAGCTACTTCACAAACATTAAAAAACGCCCGGACAATTTTTCGCCCGGGCGTTTCGTGTAAAGCCTGTGTAATTTAATAAATTATTTCAGCACGCCGATTTCTTTGTAATATTTTGCAGCGCCGGGATGCAGGGGAATGTTGGCAATATCTTTCACCGCATCCGCCGGTTTCAGGCCTTTCAGGTTTTTCTGGGACTGGCCTAATTCGTCAATGTGTTCCCAGAAGGATTTGGTCATCTGGTAAACCGTATCTTCTTTCAGATCGTGGCGGCAGAACATAACCATTTTAATGGCCGAAGTGTTGACGGCTTCTTTCTGATTGGGATAGGTGCCTGCGGGAATGGTGTATTTTACGTACCAGGGATATTTTTCCTGCAGCTTTTTAATGATATCGTCGCTAATATTGATCAGACGGCAATTGGCGGTAAGAGCCTGGGAAACGGCGGAAGCCGGAGCTCCTGACATGATCCACGCACCGTCAATGGTGCCGTTCTGCAGCATATCGGCTGCACCGCCAAAGGCGATGTATTCCGCTTTGATTTCATCCGGGAATTTGATGCCGGCAGCGGTAAAGTGGGTCTGGCATTCGTTATATACGGAAGAACCGGCGGAAGCCACGGCAAAATGTTTGCCCTTCATCCCTTCCAGGGAAGTGATGCCGGATTTATTGGTTACAACTACCTGGTTAGGATTCAGATACAGACCGGCAATGGCTTTCAGGTCTTTATAGGCATGGCCCTTAAAGCTGTCGGTGCCGTTCATGCACTGATAGGCGTTGCTGCTGATGGCGATGGAAACCTGGGCTTCCCCTTCGGAAACCATGTTCAGGTTGGCGATACCGCCGGCAGACGCCTGGCTGGCAGCATTAACTGTGGGAACCGTCTTGTTCCAGTTGTTGGTAATGGCCGCCCCAACCGCATACAGAGCGCCGGACGCAGAAGCCGTCGGGAAATTGATCTTCACTTTTTCAGTAGCGGCCGCAGGCGCTTTCTTCGGCGCTTCCGCTTTCTTTTCTCCGCCGCCGCAGCCTGCCAGAGCCCCTACCATGAACATGGCTGCCAAGGATGCGCTCAACACGCGTTTTAAGGATTTTCTCATATTTCTTCTCCCCCTTAAAATAAAACTTTCGGAAATCCAACGTAAATCCATTGCGCCCCGCATTAACTTCCCGTGAACAATTTCGTCAGACACGCAAATCTATTTACCCGGCATTTCCTTATCATAATTTTCCTCCCGGAAAATTAAAAGACCAACACGATTTTTCGATTCCCCTGCCTTACAAAGAGCAAGAACCTCTAACTTTACTCCATACGTAATAGAAACACAATGCGCTATTTGAAAACAACTTCTGCTGCTTACGTGCATGTATATATTATACTCTATTTGTTCCGGAGAATAAACTGGAAAATACCTACCGCCACCAGGCAGCCCAGCCCGATTAAATCCGTGAAGGCTCCCGGATACAGCATGGCCGGCGCGGCCCCGATCAACAGGATCCGTTCCCCAATATTACATTTGCGAACCAGCCAGCCTTCCAGCCCTGCAACCAGGGAAACCGTCCCTACCGAGGCGGTAAAAACAGCCCACAGGGTAGTCGTCAGGGATGCAGTCTGGTCCACACCGATCAGCAACACCGGGTTGTCCAGGAAAAAGAACGGAATAATAAAACCGATAAGCCCCAGCCGCACGGCCCAGATTCCCGTTTTCGTCTGGTCGGAACCGGCAATGCCGGAAGCTACATAAGCACTCATGGCCACCGGCGGCGTGATATTGGAAAGGCAGGCGTAAATCAAGCAGAAGAGATGAGATGTTAACGCCAGCACGCCGGCCTTGATCAGCACCGGCACCGCCACCGCCTGCACGATAACATAGGCCGCCACCCCGGGCACCCCCATGCCTAAAATCGTAGACATAATCATGACCAGAAGGCCGGTTACATAAATGTTATCATTGTTGATCACGTTCAGAATCAGGTAGCCCATGTTCAGGCCCATACTGGTCAGGGTAACCGTGCCGATGATCACGCCGATGATCACGCAGCATACCCCTACGGAAATAGCGCCCTTGGATCCTTCTACCGTAGCTTCCAGGATTTTCCCGAAAGTCATACGGGTCTCTTTCCGCAGCCAGCTTGCGGCAATGGTTGCGAAGATAGCGATCACCGCTGCATACAACGGCGTATATCCTGCAAACATCAGGGCGATCAAAACAACCAGAGGAATGACCAGATGCCCCTGCTCTTTCAACACTTTCACTGCGTCCGGAATATTTTCCTTCGACAAACCGGAAAGCCCCAGCCGTTTGGCTTCAAAATGCACCGACATCAAAAGCCCCAGATAATACAGGAAGGCCGGCACAATGGCCGCCAACATAACTTTAGTATAACTCAGATTTAAAAATTCCGCCATGACAAAGCCAACGGCGCCCATGATCGGCGGGCAGAACTGGCCGCCGGTAGAGGCCACCGCTTCCACCGCCCCGGCAAATTCCTTCCGGTACCCGGTGCGCTTCATAAGAGGAATGGTAATGGTCCCCGTGGTAGCCACGTTGGCAATGGCGGAACCGTTTATCATACCCATCAACGCCGAAGCAACCACCGCCACCTTGGCAGGTCCCCCCGGGGTCTGCCCCACCAGCGTCAGGGAAAAATCATTGATAAATTTCGAAAAGCCGCTGTGCTTTAAAAACGCGCCGAACACCACAAACAGGAAAATATAGGTAGCCGACACACCGATACCGGTGCCCAGCACCCCCTGGGTTCCCCAGAACTGTGTTACCAGCACCCGCTTCAGGGTAAACCCGTTATGACCCAAAAGCCCCGGCAAAAATTCGCCGAACCAGTTGTAACCCAAAAATATCAAAGCCAGAATCGCCAGATTGCCGGAAGCCCTCCGGGCTGCTTCAAACACAACCAACAGCGCAACGGCAGCAATGCCCACCTCAAAGGAATCCACCCGCCCCCCTGTCTGGGCAATGCGGGTAAAATTGGTAATCAGGTAACCGAAGGAACCGGTTCCCAGCAAAATCAGTAAAATGTCCCAGACCGACGGCAGCTTCCGCACCCGTTTTTCCTTTTTATATGTGGGGAAAAGCAAAAACGTAAACAGCAGCAGGAAAATACAGTGGAAGGCCCGCAAATTGATGGCGCTGATAGCTCCCAGTGTGGTGAAGTACAACTGGAACACCGTCCAGACGCAAAGAAGGACTACGATGATCTTGCTCATGGGCCCCAGATACGTCCGCATCCGGGAATCCGCTTCTTTTTCTTCCAGCAGCTCCTGGGCCTTTTTGTCCAGCTCCGCCTGTGTCAGAGCTCCCTCTCTCGTTTTTTCCGCCGCTGCATCCGCAACTTTTTTCCCCTGCATAATAAAACACAAATCCTTTCTTCAGGAAACGGCATTTGCAAAAACCGCTGCTTTACTAACGTCCTGCATCCAATGCCCGACGAGCCTGCAATTCTTTAAAGTAACACCGTTTCTCAGTTAAACACGCCGAAGGCCTGTAAGAATAAAACAAATAATAATACCGGTGTAATATATTTTACCATAATCCGGTACATATTTTTCCGCCCGAATTTATATTTTCCCTGTTCAATTTCTTCAATGATCCAGTCCGGGCCAACCACCCAGCCGATGAGCAGGCATTCCCCGATGGCTACCAAAGGCATGAACACAATGTTGCTGATATAATCCATCAGGTCCAGGATCTGGGCCACCGCACCGTTAGGCAGCGGCAGTTCGAAATAGGCCACATTGTAACCAAGGCACACGATAATGCCGCCGATCATGGCATATGTGCCGATCAGTATGGTAGACTTGGAACGGTTCCAGTTAAACTGGTCCATAAAGCTTGCCACGATGGCTTCCATTACAGATATGGCCGAAGTGAGGGCGGCAAAGGTTACCATGACAAAGAACACAATGCCTACCAACGTTCCGGCGCTGCCCATGGCCGCAAAAACTTTGGGCAGGGAAATAAACATCAGGGAAGGGCCCGCCGACATGCCTTCCTTACCCATAAACGTATACACAGCGGGAATGATCATAACACCGGCCATAAACGCGGCCAGCGTATCGAACAGTTCAATGTGGTTAATGGACTTACTCAGATCCACATCCTTTTTTGCGTAGGAACCGTAGGCAATCATGATCCCCATGGCCACAGAAATGGAATAGAAAAGCTGCCCCATGGCATCCATCAATACATTCAGGAATTTGCTGAGAGTGATCCCTTCCAGGTTGGGAACCGTATAAACCAGAAATCCTTCCAGCCCGGTACGGGTCACGCCGGATGCATCCGTATGGCTTAATGTCAGGGAATACACGGAAACGCCAACGATCAGCAGGAAAAAGACCGGCATCATCACCTTGCTGTATTTTTCAATGCCCTTCTCCACCCCCAGGAAGATGACGAACATAACCGCCGACATGAATACCACAAACCAGAAAATCGGTTCCCCGATGCTGGTGATAAAGCCGGTGAAGTATTTGTCCCCGGCAGCATCCAGGCCTGCGCCGGTCATAAAGGCCGCCATATATTTCAGCACCCAGCCGCCGATAACGCAGTAATAGGGTAAAATCAGTACCGGCACCAGACAGGCCAGCACGCCGATGACGCCGCCCCGTTTATGCAGACGGGAATAAGCGGTCAGCGGACCCTGCCGGGTCTTACGGCCAATGGCAATTTCCGAAGAAAGCAGCGTATAGCCAAAGGTAGCCACTAATAACAGATAACAAACCAAAAACAGTCCCCCGCCATCCCGGGCCGCCAGAAACGGGAAGCGCCAGATATTTCCCAAACCAATGGCGCTGGCCGCCGAAGCCAATACAAATCCAAGGGTGCCTGTAAAATTATTTCTTTCTTTTTCCTGATCCAAAATCTTGTCCTCCGGGTATCTATAAATCTCTGTTGCGCAACATGTTTTCACAAATATTTCACAACAATATTCTACATTATAATATGAAATTCCCATTTCAGCAATGTATATTTAGAATGAAATACAGATTTAAAGCAGGATTATAAGAAACCAAACTAAAAAAACGCAGATAAAACCGAAATGAAATCTTCATAGATATTTTTACACAGATATTTTATAATATAAATGAAAAGCATAAATTTTTCCGCCCCATCAGTAGACAGAATTTAATTCCAACGTGCTATGCCAGAAGCTTTCACCCATTTTTCCGGAACAATTTTTGTTATTGCCGAAACATTTCTTTATTATTTTAGTCGGTAATCGGGAGGAACAGATCATGAAACGGTTTCTTATGCTATGCCTTGCAGCGTTGCTTTGTTTCCATTTTTCCGGCTGCCTCTTTGACGAATATTCCTCCTCCGAACGCAGCAAGCTGATCAAAGAGGGAGAAAAAGTTTTCAAAGAATACCTGGCAAAAAAACATCCCGATGCAAAAATCACGGAGATGAAAGAAATCGCCTATCTGGGAAAAAATAACCAGTTCCAGCTGACGGAATTTGCAGAAGGGAAATGGAAGACCGGTAACGAAGAGTTTTTATTTGCCGTCAATACAAAAACCGGAGACATTTACACTTCCGAAAAGACCAAAGAATTTAAAGAAAAAATTGCAGGCCATGTGAATTCCCTCCTTGACCTGCAATGGACTGCGGTAAAGGCAGACGTGTATCCCAACACGCTGCTTCCCCTGAAACCCTTAAATCCTGACAAGCCGCCCAGAGACGACCATCCCATTACCTTACGGGGCATGTTGCCCGCTGCCATCCCGGACATGGACGCTTATGTAAAAACCGCTTTGGGAAATCCGTCTCTGCAGCTTTCCCTCCGCTTTTTGTTCACCGGCAAGCCGTTACAGCCGGACGCCGTTGCAACCCATGCGGCAACCGGGTTTTCCGACCGGGTATCTATAGAACTGCAGCGATATCCCAATTCCCTGAAACCTGTCATCGAAAATGTGCGCCAGACTCCTGACAGAATCGATCCCAAATGGCCCCGCAACGGATACGCCTGCCTGGCGGAAGAAACCCTTATTATAACAGGCCCTGACAGCACTTACCAGAAATGGGCCGATTACCATTTTAACGGCAGCGTCCCCATGACGGTTCATTACCCGGCTTACACACAACGCAATGCAAAAACAAAAGACACTTCTATTAAAAAAGAAGAAAAATTTGTAACTGCAGGAAAAGATTTGCAAATTACAGAAAAAGATTCCGGCTTTGAATTCCTTACCGCAAACAATCAGGAACTTAAATTCTATGTTTTCATAAATGACCTGGCTTCCGTGGAAAACATAAAAGAAATTGCGGAGCGTAACCGGAAATTCCATGACGCTGCCTTTAACGAAAGCCGCTGGCATCCCGTGCTGGACCGCTGGACCGTAGGTATTAAAGAAGAAAGCAGAAACCAGATTTATTCCCTGCAGCAAAAGGATCTGATTATTGTTGGAAAAGCAGCATTAGAAAAACTGCCTTCCAAGAAGAAAAACACATAATTGACAAATTCTGTTGCTATAATTTTTAAAATTGAAACTGTGTCCCTGTCAATTTATTTCGGCAATAAATTAGCTGAACCCATTCCTGTTGCCGCAGTTTGACCAATCTGTTTAAAGCAAACATACAGTATTATTTAAAAACCTCGGAGGAACTTACCATGAAAAAAACAGCCATTGCCGCCACTATTATTATCGCATCCGTCCTTTCCGTAAACGCATTTGCAGCCGCATCCCCGGATTTTAAAATCCTTCCTTCTATAGAAGGAACCAAAATTATGGCCGCAGAGCAGACGGATAAAGACAGCCCCGCTACTACGGAAACCAAACCGGGAAAAGTTGAAAAAGCCACTTCCATGGATCTGGTACTGATTTTGGATAAATCGGGCTCCATGTACGGACTGGAAAAAGACACCATCGGCGGCTTCAACTCCATGCTGGACAAGCAGCGGGAATCTGATTTGGCCGTAAAGGTAACCGCCGTTATGTTCAATAACGAAGTTTCCACCATTTACGACCGCACCGCCTTAGGCGAAGTCAAAAACATTACGGAAAAAGAATACACACCACAGGGCACCACTTCCCTGCTGGACGCAGTAGGAAACACCCTGTCCAAAATGAAAGCGTTGCCGGATATCGAAGCTAAAGGCAACAAAGTGCTGGTAGTCATCACCACCGACGGCATGGAAAATTCCTCCAAAGAATGGACCTACGACAAAGTAAAGAAACTGATCTCCGAACTGCAGGAACGGAATTTTGAATTCGTATTCTTAGGCGCCAACATTGACGCGGCCAAAACTGCCGAAACCATTGGCATCAAAAAACAAAACGCCATGAAATACAAAAACACCGGTGCCGGTGTGAAAGCCAACTTCCGGGCAGTCAACGCCATGGTTGCCGACTACGCAAGAACCGGCAGCATGGAATCCCAGGAATGGAAGAAAGAAGTGGAAGAAGACAAGTAACATTTCCCGGGAAATGGAGAAGAAGAAAACACTATAAGGAATTTAAGCAAAAGAGGCAGGGGAATTCCCCTGCCTCTTATTGTTTGTCCTTGTATTGTTTCAATTTTTCGTTTAAAAGTTTTATATATTCAATTTCACTATGGCTCTTTCCACTCGCCCTTGCGACTAAAAACATTGTATCCAATGGGTTTTATACCGCAGTTTCATTCATATAATCCGGCCTAAAAAAGTTTATAATCATTTTCCTTTCCCCTTAGCTGCAATCACGGTTACCTGGATTTTGTCTGTCAAACTTTCGTCAACAATAGCCCCAAACAAAATATCAGTTTCCGAATCTACTGCATCTGCAATAATGCTAGAAGCAATGGTAAAATCATACATGGAAAAATCCTTGCCCCCTGCAACAGTAAACAAAACTTTGCGCGCATCAGTTAACGGAAATTCCCGAACCATATCCCTTACGGCCTTTTGGGCAGCCACAGCAGCCCCATCATCACCAGTCCCGGAACCAAATCCAATCCAGGCAGAACCAGCCCTGGACAAAAATCCTCTTACATCTTCAATACTTGCATTAATCAAACCCGGAGCCTTAATGATATCTACAATCCCTTTCACAGCTTTGCAGAAGGTATCATTTACAATACGGCAGGTTTCAGCCCCGCTTGCGTCCTCTTTTATATACTTTAATGTACTTTCATTTTCAATTTCAATTATTGTATCAATACCATGCCTTAAATTCACGATACCATAAACCGCCTCTTCAATCCGCTTCATTCCTTCGAATGTAAACGGCATAGTAGCTAATCCCACCGTTACCGCTCCAGCTTCCGTTGCGTAAAGTGAAATATGCGGAGCCGCATTACTTCCGGTACTTCCCCCCATGCCGGCCACAATGAAAACTAACCCAGCTCCTTCCAACTGCTCCAGTATTAATTCCTTGGAGGCATTCATCGCCCTGTTGACGATGCCACGCCTGCCTCCGCGCCCCAATTCATCCGGCAACTTACTCCCTATCTGCATACGTTTCTGCACTTTCGAAGTAAGCAATGTACTGTCATCTGTATCTATAACAAGAAATTCTACGCCCTGAACTCCATAATCAATCATTTGATTGACTATATTCTTCCCGCAGCAACCAACTCCTACAACAACAATTTTTTCCTGCTTTTCCGACATTGCCTGTATCCTCCTTGTATTTACTGACATGATTCATAGCCATCACTTATTAAGTTTGTACTGGTGAAACTCCTTAAATAAATATTATGATTTTTCTAATTCGAATTTATGATTCAGATAAGAAATCAAAGTTTTTAAATTTCGTTTTGGACCTGTTGAGATTTACCGAACAAAGAAACTGCTACTTCCCTTAGTGCTTTTTCACGAAGAAATTTTGCATATGCTTCACTTGCGTTTCTGAAGTTGGCGTCCAATTCTATTTCTTTTTTCGATCTTATTTCCCGTTCCGGTTTTTTCAATACAGGATTTCCTTCCGTTTCATCGCCGGCTGCTTCCTCTTTGGTTTCTTCTTCATCATCGTCACCAAAATCTTCACTTTCATTCTCTATTTCTTTAATATACTGCGCAAGATCTTCCTCCGTATAGCCAAAAAAGGAAGCTTCGTATAACACATCTGTCATCAGGTCCACAATATTCTCTTGCGTGCGTTTAGTATCAGCAACAAAAAAGCCGGCCACTTCTCCATGGTGGCACAGTATGTAGGAATAATCCTCCGCTTCCACGCCGCTTTCCTTTAACTCAGAAATATGGACAAGCCCGTGAAACCGTTTCTTCATAAAGCCTGTGGAAACGCCTTCAAATACATACAACACCGACGCCTCCTCTGGAGGCGTTATGGGCACTTCACGCATGTGTTCAATATAATTCCGGATACTGTTACGGAATTTCAGCCATAAATCTTTTGCCGTAATGTTATCTTTTGCTGCCATCGCCTCGATTATCTCCCGGTGCACAGGCTCCAGCGCCAGATAGGAATTGATTAATTCTTCCGTGTCCAGTTCTTTTAAATGTTCCTGTACCGTTTTCATTTTCTCACCTACTCCGTAATTTCATTGAAATAAGACTTCATGAAGCGTTCTCAAACCGGCGCAGTAATTTTCGTTTTCGTTTTACATCTCTATGTTTCTTGAGCACCTGGCTCGTAAGTGATAGTAACCATATCCCCGTAAGAATGATACCCCCTCGCAATGGATTCGTTCCTTTGGGTTCCGTAACAAGTTATGTAACAACTGCCTTTTCCAATATTTATTGTCCCTTATCAGGAATCGTAATTCATAGCCATCACTTATGGAGCTTGCATTGTTGAAACTCTTCCTTCAAAAGTTTTATGTATTCAATTTCACTATGGCTTTTTCCGCTCACTCTTGCGACTAAAAACATTGCATCCAATGGGTCTTTCAATTCTTTTAAAATTTGTTTTTCTAAATAATGAACATGTTTATCCAACAATCCCTCTGCTTTCTGCATCATACGAGTACGATTGTTCATAGACATACCCCCTGTCAGCTTCCACTTAGCGAAACATTACAGAATCCAAAACCATTTATAATCTTATCTTCTCAGTTTCCAAACCGGCTCAGTAATTATCGTAGCTGCCCCCGTCCCCCATATAGGTTGGGATTTTCACCCAACCTACTAAAATGCCAAAGACCAGTATCAGGAAAAATGGCAGTGCTGACAATGTCGAACCAACCATTTCCCTGATTCCCTGCAAGCCCTTTCTCTTGGCCCAGGATTTTTCCAATTCCATCCAACTGCTCACGGCAAACAATATCTGGTTCAGTTTATTCATCTTTCTGCCCTCCGTTCCTGCGCCGTTCCCATATTTTCATTCATTCTTACTATCCGGACTTAAAAGCTTATAACCATTTTCCTTGTATTGTTTTAATTTTTCTTTTAAATTTTTTTCATATTGTTTATGACTATTTCTGCTTTCTCTTGAAGATTCACAAATGATAAATAATGCATCCCAACGATCTTCAACTTCTTTAAAAACTTGTTTTTCTAATTTGTTTAATTTATCCATATATAAAGCCCCCTCTTTCTGTACAGGAACGGGAACAGGTAAAATCTGTTCCCGTTCATTTTTAATATGTTGCTTCTTCTTAACCGTTATTCCGTCTGTTTTTTTTCCCCTGTACCGTGCAAGCATCTTTAGCGCATCTTCCGCCTGTTCCGCATAATCGCCTTTTGCTGCTTCCCGGAACCAGACTTCCGCCAGATTGTAATCTGTTCTCACACCGCGCCCAAACATATACAGGCTGCCTAACCGGTAACAGCCTTCCGAAGAACCGGTCCGGACCGCTTTCAGAAAGCACACATGAGCTTCCATATACTCCGAACGATGAAGGTGTTCCAGTCCTTTTTTGCATTCCGCCTGGGGAGCATCCGTCGTGGCCAGCCTTTTAAACCCGTCATAGAATTCCGGCGCTCTGTCCCATGTTGTGTCGATTACCATTTCGTGAGGTTTGCGTTCAACTTTCCGTATCCTTTCTATTTCTTCCCAAAATTTGTCCCACGCACGATCCTTCTTTTCCACCTGTTCTGTTGCTTTCTGCATCATACGAGTACGATTGTTCATAGACACGCCTCCTTTTCAGCTCCCACTTAGTGAACCTTAATTTTTGCCTAAAAAGGAAACTCTTCCCCCTTGGGGGGAATTTGGTCTTTCTGTTCCGCTCGATTCCTTTCGGAACCGCGTCCTTTTCAGTTTTCAAGGTTCATTTTCAATTTTCAATTTGTTGACAATAGCAATTATAAACTTCGGCATAGCCAGATATTGGCTATGCGTAAAAACTTATTATAAATTTTTTACGGTATTTTATTTTGCTTCCGCATTTCTTTCCATTTTAAGTTTTCAAGGTTCTGCTCCCGAACGGTTCTCCCTTATCAGATATAATGGTATTAGAAGCTGATGACGAAAAAGATCCGGAAAAACTCAAAGCCCTGCGCAAAAAAATACTTGAAGCAAAAATGCGAGTAACCAATATCGATTACGAAATAAAAATTTTGCAAATGTCTCTGGAAAAACCTGATGCCGTTTAAAAATGCCCCCCTCTGAACGCTACAGAGGGGGGTATGGTTTTTATTACGTTATTACGCTTTATTAAATACAATTCGGATTATATTTGATCTCACCAAACGCCTTATTCTTACTTCGGGTCAGGAAGTTTGGTCGGCCGCACAATTTTCGTCCCATCGGCAAATTGTATGTTCATAACATAGCATCGGATATTCAATTTTCCTTTCCTAAACAAGCGCATAATCATCTTATCAGTTTTGTCATAAGAATCCAGGTTCAAAGAAGTGTACCTTATATCTTTCTGGCCAGGGGCAATGTTTGAAAGCGGAATCATCTTAAATCTTTTTATTCCAACATAGGGTGCATCAGTATGCTCGACTTGGAGGAAACCGCTGGCACTGGCAATTTCTTTATTCGATATATTTTTCAAAGAAACACAAACTTCCAGACCATATCCATTGTAAAAAGAATTCAGACGCCATCCATACTCTTCAGCAAGCTCCACGGTTTTCCAAACCTGTTCCTTATATGGCTTGTCCAGTTCTATCAGTTTTTCTTCCTCATCTTTTTCAGTCTGTTCCAGTACCTCTATCAAATTGGTAAGTTCTTTCGCCCGCCATTTGCCGTCACTTCTTTTTTCCATTTTTACCTTGAGTAAATAATCTTTATCCACCTTCCGGTTATGGTATTTGATACCGACAATTGCCGTGTCACCATCTTTGCTTATGGTAGATACGTCCTTCAGTTTCGCAGCATTTTTACTGTCCTTAAACCGATCAAACAAGTTGATTTTTGATTCCTTTTGTTCTGTTGCCGGTTCTTTTTGTGTAATTTCCGCATAAACTGCATCTTGCAGCTCCGCAACCGCAACAGGCTTTAACGCGTTCACTATTCCCAAAGCAAATGCATTTCCTGCAAGACTTCCCTGATCTTTTGATTCCTTTGCTACGAAATCATCGTATAATTTTCCCATCATGTGTTTTAAATCCACATGCCGATCAAATGTTTCTACATCATGTTTCTGTATTGCCTCTCCAATCTGCTTCACAGAATAAATCGGTGTCTTCGTGTAATAGAAGAAATAGAAAAGTGCAGCGCATACAATCACGGAAATAAGACCCACCGCAATCTTCTGCCCATTTTCTCCCTTTTTCTGATCCATAACAGGCTCCTTTCTTCCGTTTAACCAACGGTAAAAAAATTATTGTTCCGGTTCAGGACCGTAATCGTTATTACCACGGGTACCCTGACATGCCAGCAGATATATAAAGAACGCGATATCGATCAACGGCACGATAGCAATCAGGATCAGCCAGCCGCTTTTATTCAGATCATGCAGGCGCCGGATGGAAAGCATCAGGTAGGAAATATTGATCAGCACCATAATAATGCCAAACAGCAAGGTCAGAATTCCCTCCACGAAATCACCTAAAAACTCAATTAAAAACACAAATATGATCAACAACGGAATTATGCTGACCAATAGGAACAGGAATTTTTTAATATATTCACCGCGGCTGATCCGGCCATCACTGACAAACAGCTCCGCCTTTATAATTTTCTGTAAACCATCCCAGTCGCTCTCTTTCACTTTCCGCATAGCTTCATCAAACGCATTGCTACCTTTTACATCTGTATGCGGGCTTTCCTGACTCCTGTCTGCAACCGGCTCCTTAAACGGTATCTGCGGTTTTGCGGCAACAATTGTTTCCGTCTTTGCGTTTGTAGTAGTTTCCTCCGTAACCTGCGTTTCATCCGTTTCCAGCTTACATCCGCAAAGAGCACAGAATTTAGCATCATCAGTCAGCTTTGCTCCACACTGCGGACAGAACAATTTCTTCATAGTATCAACCCCGCTTCCTTTATAAAATTATTTCAATTCACTGCCGTTGACGGATTCCCAGTATTCCTTTTCATCCCTGTCAAGAACGAACAACATGGAAAGCTCAATGCCCAGCCCGTCTGCAATATCCATCAGCAAATCCAGCGATATGCTGCGATTATAATTACCATGTTCAATTTTACTGAGAGTAGAGCGGCTCATATGCACCTTGGCCGCCACCTCTTCCTGGGTCAGCCCGTTACTAATACGAAAGTAAGCCACCTTCGCACCAATCCGTTTGTAGATAAATTCCCGATTCTGATTCATACGATACCTCGCTTGCGTCATAATTTAAGTATGCCATATTAGTATCCTGCCGGTGTTGCTACCTGACAGTCATTTTGTCATAAATAGAGCACATAGCGGCAATGAATAAGATGTATTTACTTTATTCTGTATGTTACACCGTTGTCTTAAAACAGTATAAAAAAAGGCATGGTCAGATATTGGCCACACTAAAACTTTTCCATGTTCTTTACTTGTAAACTCACATACCCCCTCTGAACACTACAGAGGGGGTTACATTTTTACATTGCATGACAGCCTGAAACAATACTGCAATTACTTAACTTAACTATCCGGCTGTTCCTGTTTTTTCTTCATTCTTTCCGTAAGAACATCCCGGATTGCTTCTACAAATTTATCTGCCGGAACTGTTTTACCGGAAACATATACATTCTCAATAATGTCCGGCCTGGGCTTTCCTTCCGTCCCATCCTCTGAAAGCGCTGTTCCGGAGGATGGTTCTGTTTTCTCTTCTTGTAACGGTTTTTCGTCTTTGAATTTTTCCATAACCTCTGCCGCAACCTGGTTAGCTTTAAATACATACTCATCCATCAACATCAGCTTTTCATCTATTTCCAGATACTTTGTCAAATCCCTCCGGGCCAGTGCGTCCTTCCCCTTTTGTACCAGGACTTTCCTTGCACTGCACACTAAGTCCTTCAATACTTCTACCGATGGATCAAGATTGATTTTTGCGCCCCCGGTTTCCTTTTTCGAATCAAGATTAATTTCTGTCCCCCCAGTTTCCTTTTCCTCAACACAGGTGCTGCTTTTATCACTGCTGTCTTCATCTTTAAACATGCTGTACGCCACTGCTCCAATCACTGCGCCAATCAATACCGGTAACATGTTTTCTACCTTCCTTTCCTTTTCTTAAAAAGTTTTTAAAATTTTGTTTTCGCAATACCGCCGTGCACTGCGGAATCACGTTGCAATTTCTGCTAAAACCATTATAAAAAACAACATGGCCAGTTATTGGCCATGTTGAAGAATTGATGCCTGAAATTTTTCTTAATTTTATTTTTAACCTTGTATTTTTACTTTCATTAACGTATAATTATGCTTAATATGGGAGAATTTCATGCCATGGTATTCAGGATATCATGGCATGTGGTCCTCCCTTCGTTTTACGCGGACAAGCGCTGCCGCGGAAATGTTTTCCAGTAAACGGAGGGATCGCTATGCCTGAAAAACAAATGCAAAAAAATGCAACAGATTATTTGGAACCCCTGACCTTCCACATCATTGACGCCCCCATGGGATCCGGGAAAAGCTCTGCCCTGATCCGAAACATTAAAGAGAACCGGCATTACAAAAAAGAAACTGATATACGATTTATCGTTTTCGTTGCCTCGGTGAAAGAAAGGGACGAACGGTTCCTGCAAGAGCTGGACGCAAAGCCGCCGCCCTGTGAGCCTTACTGCAAAAGTATTCTGGGACTCATTGCCCGGGGCGAAAACATCGTAACCACCCAGTCCCTGTATAACATTTTTAATGAAGAAACCATCGAGGCGTTTCATCAAAGCCCTTATATTTACATTGCGTACTTTGATGAAATACCTCCTCTGTTCCACGGCGCTTCAGGGGGCCGGTCCCAGAAGGACGGCGGCATCCTTACCCGTTTCGGCTCCAAAGATGTGCGGCTCATGCAGCAGGAACGCATGATCCTGCTGGAAAACGGGAAAATCCATTACAATCCGGCCTGTGAATACCATCGGCGCTCACCGGAACGCAATGTGTTCGACGCCATCCGGGACCTGAACAGCCGTTGCAACCTGTTTCCCTATGGAGAGCGGGACGGATTTTTTACCGGCATCGTCGCCTTCACCCGGCGGGAACTATTTGCCTGTTTCCGGGAATGCTGGTTCTGCTCCTACCTAACCGGCGACAGCATGCTGGCCAACTACTGTGCAAAAAACAACATTGACATGGTCTATTACCATATCGAAGAGGGCCGCATCGTACGGAACCCCGAGGGCGCTTACATGGAAACCTATCCGGAAGGACTGGAACGGCTGGTCATTTTAGACGACAGACGTTTCAATATGGAAAACAGTCTGTCCAAGGAAGGATACCGGAAACTGTCACGAAGCAGAGACGGTGAAGAGCTGAAACAGCTGCAGACAAGCCTGCGCTACGCCTACGAATTTATGAAAGAGCGGGGCGTGAGGAGCAGTTCCTTCCTTTTTACCACGTTCAAAGACTACAAAGAACTTTTGGCCAGCGACGGCAGGCACTATCCAACCATGAAACGGTTTCTGCCCTGTAATGCCAAAGCCACTAACGAATACAGTCACTGCACCGGCGTCGCTTATTTGTGCAACCGCTATTTTGACGTAAACTGTACCAACTACCTGTCCCAGCTGGCAGAGGAAGAACAAAACCCCCGGCTGCGGTTCAATAACGATACCTTTGCCCTGTCGGAACTGCTGCAGTTCATTTGGCGATCCAACCTGCGGGTAAAAAATTCGGAGCAACCCGTTTACGTTTACATTCCGGACCGACGCATGCGGGAACTGCTGTATGGTTTTATAGAAAAAGCTAAAATGAATCGCAGGAAACGTTTCAGTTAAAATGACCGTTACATATAGCGTTACATGTAACGTTACATACCGTTACATGCGGCGTTACATAACCGTTACATACCATTAACATGCGGCATTACAGATCGTTACATGCAGCGTTACATAACCGTTACATGCGGCGTTACACGTAGCATTACATGACCATTACATGCATTACCGACCGTTACATGCAGCGTTACAGAGCGTTACATGTAACGTTACAGATCGCGTTACAAAACGTTACATGTAACGTTAAAAAAGAATTCAGACTTAAAAATAGCAAACCATTAC
>Ga0310695_10004480_pt1 | contig 25686 bp, 28 predicted proteins | sample RumenRJG_04DNA_FD_203882 | JGI IMG/M metagenome (GOLD analysis project Ga0310695, IMG submission 203882) | Bovine rumen microbial communities from Lethbridge, Alberta, Canada - RJG_04 (v2) (version 2) | ecosystem: Host-associated > Mammals > Digestive system > Stomach > Rumen | place: Canada...
TGCTAAAAATGCAGATCTCTTGAATACAAGCGATGTTGACTTGCTTGTCGTGAAAGTTTTTGCCTATATTCATGATGTGGAAAGAGATGACGATAGTTATGACTTTCAACATGGTCCAAGGGCTGCGGCACTTGTTGATGAGATACGTGACACTGAACTCGCCTTTCTCAATGATGGTGAGATTCGTCAGTTAAAAAAGGCTTGCGAGCTACACACAACAACGTGGAGAACGGAAGATGCTACGGTGAATGCCTGCTTTGATGCAGATCGTCTTGATTTAGGAAGAGTAGGAATAACCCCGAATCCTGATAAGATGGCGACGGTACAGGGGCGAATCATAGCGGAGAAAATTGCCGAGAACTATCTAGAAGAAGATTTGATTCTAAACGGAGGTTAAGATAAGAATGTATAAATGAGAATAAGAGAGTTCATCAATAAACTATTAGGATTAGGAAAAGAGAATAAAGCAGAAATGCTCTATAATTCTTTGGACGAGGCCACTTCTACTAATCATCTTGTTGAATATGAGGTATTGGGAGAGGGTATGACTGTTGTGAGAGAAACCCTCATGGATTATATGATGCCTAAGTTCTTGATGGACGATAAGACTCAGCGAGCTTATGAATTCATAGACGACCAGGGGAAATACCTTACAATATCTGCGGATGATGTAGAGTGGGTAACAATCTTAGGCATTTCAGAACAGGAGAAAGAGTCTATTCATAGATTAAGTTTTCGCTATCCTCCAATCATATGTAGATATAGAAATGGTGTGGCAGAGATCTCATGGCAATTGAATTCTGAGAAATCTATGTATGGGTTTATTGATAGGAAAGGTAGAATTCTTTCAAGAATCAAAGCTGTTAATAGTAATGAGGATTTATTGGCGATGAGGAAGGAAGCAGAAGAAAAAGTAAATAGGAAGTAACGGAAAGACTGGTTATGAAGAGTAAAAAAATAAAGAGCCTGATAGAAGAGGAAGAGGAGATTGGATTCGGTTTCCGCAGGAAACGGATTAACTATAGATACGGCCTATTCGATGAGAAAGACAGGATGTTATTTCCTTTTACCTTTCATTATATCGGGGAATTTAATGAAGATGGTTATTTATGGCTTTTCTATAGAAATAAGTTCAGGCTACTAAACAAGAATGGAATGTTCTGCCAAAAATCGGGATATGACGATATAGGAAGCTTTGTAGATGGTTTTTGTTGGGTGAAGCGCAAGGAATTGTGGGGACGCATTGACTATGAGGGCAATATCGTTACGCCATTTACATATCAGGCTATTCGTGCTGAGAGGGCGATACTAGTAGTTGGAGAGGAGGGTTCTCTCGGTGCAATTGATTGTGAGGGGAATTTGGTTCTTGAAAAGAAATATGATAAGATAGAGGAAGTCCAGTTGGATGATGCAGGTTCATGCTGTGTGGATACCACTTGGAAGCGTGTAATGATGCTCTGTGCTATAAAAGAGAACCGCTACATGCCTCTTGATTCGTATGGCAAACCATGTCTAGATGAACCGTTTGATGAGATATATTGTGAACAACCATGTGGTGCGATTTGGGGAAGCTGGCATGACAGACCATTCCAATACTATTATGACATGGCATACATCGTTCGTTATGAAAAGGATGGGAATGGAGAGGATAAGGTTAGGAAGGTAGGTCTTTATAATGTTAAGGAGAACCATTTGGTTGTTCCGTGCATATACGAAAAGATAAAATGCAATTTCAAATACCCGTGGTTCAACGGTGCAGACTATCTTGTGGCATACCGCGAGGGTAAAAGTGTTTTGGTGGACAGGCAAGGTAAAGAGACGATGAGATTGGAATATGATAGTATTAACTACGAGCCGTTTAACGAAGGCGAATATCTTATTCCGGCATGGAATGGTGACTATTGTGGCTACATAAATGTCTATGGAACAGTAAAGATTCCGTTCCGCTATGCATATGCCGAGCAATTTGAGAATGGAAGGGCACTAGTCGGGTATCTTGCCAAACAGGATGAGACAAATCTTTATGATTTTACAAAAGGTCGCATGAATAAAGTATTTATCGACCATCATGGAAATGTTATTGAGGTAGAAGATCCTTACAAATGAGAAAAGTTATGAAGAGGACAAATTGAAAAAACCAAAAAATTTTAAGGAACAAGTTGAACAGACGCTTGAGAAATTGCTCATGCGTACTGAACGAGAAATTCCTGATTATTGCGACTTTATTCCTGTGCATGAGATGTTTCCAAATTTGGACACTGTGTCGCAAAATATCGTTGGGATGTATGGACTAACCATTTTAAAACTTCCACAAAATGTAAGTTCTGACCCCCAAAGGAGATACATCGAGGCTTGCGCCTATGAACCGACTGGAGCATATAAGGCTAAGATGTTGGTGTTTGGAGGTTGTAAAGATGAAATCCTTTCAGCACTACGTGATAGAGGTTTGGTTGATAAACTGTGCGATATCTATGCAACCTTGGCAGATTGTCTGAGAGATTAAATTGATGAAAATTATGGAGAAATGAGAATGAAAGAACTCACAGACGAACAAAGGAAAGTGCAAACATGTCAGCAAACGAAGGATTCTGTCAATTGTATTACTGAGCATTTTCTTTGTTATGTGACCCAGTGTCTTGCCCATGAAGAATATATAGAGGCAATAAAGGCTTTGCTTCCAACTGGTAAGTTTACGCAAATAAGGCAAAGAAATGCTTATGACCATTCTTTTGTAGAAAACATGGGAATAGTTGTCGAGCGGATTGAGTCCGATTCACCAACCTTTTCTCTAGGTGTCAGCATTGAATTAGCAGCGGGGCGGTATAATCATGCACTCAGTGTCACTATCCCAATTTCAACATGTCTAACATTTGAAGAATTGAGAGGACTTGTGAAAACTGATGATTTTGCCAAGAAGGTTAGACAGGTTTTTGAAAAACAGGTTGAAATTAGTTTTTCTCCAAAATCGTTGTAAATGCGTATAAATCCGTCTATCACGAACATTTTTTCGATCAAAGGAGGTTAAAAACAAGAAAAATCATGCTCTTGTGTAAAATTTACGCAGAAAAATTTGGAAGTTTAAAATAATATTTGTAATTTTGCGTAAAAATTACACAAGATATGATGAAAGAAGGTAAAAGAATTGTTGTTATGGGTGGGAGTTTTAACCCACCAACATTGGCTCACTACAAGTTGATGAGGGAAGCCATTGATGCACTTGAAGCAGATATAGGCTTTTTTGTTCCTGTGAGTGATGCCTATCTGAAAAGGAAGATGCGTCACAGTCATCCTCCTGTTGTACTGTCACCAGAGTTGCGAGTCAAAATGCTTCAATCGATATGTACTGATAGCCGCATGAGAGTGTGTGAGAAAGAAATCGGTACTATTGAGCCAAGGACAGTGCCAACATTGGTGGCGCTACAGGAAGAATATCCTGATGCGGAATTGTACTTTGTGATGGGTGCTGACAAACTAAAACTACTTACCCACCTTACAGAGAAGCGGGATTTCCTGAAAGATTTCAGAGTTGTCCTCTATTCGAGAGAGGGTGGAGCGATAAATGATAAGTTAAAGGGTGAAGGACTGCTTACCCCTTATTTGAATCACATCGTGACACTGCCCCAACCTGAAGGAACTGAAACGATTAGTTCATCCTTAATTAGGAATCGGATGCTATCAGGTGAGAGTTGTCAGGACATGATGTGGCCTGGTGTCTGGGAGTTATTCAAGGAGTTTACTCCTAATGATTTTCCTGATGTGATTAACCAGTTCAAAGGCGAGTATGATTTCTTGGGTAATCGTTTCGGTTGTCGTTTTGTCTGGCAAGAACTACAGTATGGCAATGCAGAAGCGGCATTTCAGTCTTCCAAATGTGTAGATGAGTCTGAACGCAAGGTATACGCAGGTTGTTCAGCAGACAAGGCTGCATTGAAGGGGAAAGATATGCTTCCGTTCCCTGGTTGGGAAAATGCTCGTCTTGACATCATGGAGTCTATTCTCAGAGCAAAGTTTGAGCAAAACCCGGCCTTAATGAAAAAACTAACAGATACAGGAACCCGCATCCTGATTAACGGGAACAACAAGCAAGAAACCTATTGGGGAGTTGACTTATATAGCTGGCAAGGTGAGAATCATTTAGGTAAAATTTTAATGAACATAAGAAATAAGGAGATACGAAGATGAAGTACAACATTGAAACAATCAAGAAAATAGTCCGTGAGAATCCCACAACAGAAATCATCTATTTCTGGGGTCATACACCTAATCTGAAAAAAGTTACTGCGGCTTGTCTGAGCCAGTGGTATGACTGCTATTTTGAGGTGGAAGGCGTACAATACCACACCACAGAACAGTATATGATGGCCAGTAAGGCAAAGCTATTTGGTGACGAAGAAGTGTGTCAGGAAATTATGATGGCCTATCACCCCCACGATTACAAGAAGTTGGGACGTAAGGTTCGTGGTTTTAACCCAGAGTTGTGGGATGCCAGGAAATATGACATTGTAGTGGAAGGAAATAAGGCCAAGTTCGGACAGAACGCCGACATAAGGGAATTCCTTCTTTCCACAGGAGATGCCATTTTAGTAGAAGCAAGCCCATACGACAAGATCTGGGGAATTGGCTTAGATAGAGAAGCTGCCTTGAAGGGTACTGTAGAGCAATGGCAGGGGGAGAACCTGTTGGGCTGTGCCTTGATGGAGGCTCGTGACTGGTTAAGGGATATGAAGTAAACGAGATAAGTCATGGAAGCAAAAAAAGGATCATATACATACGAGTACCCACATCCGAGTGTCACGACAGACTGCGTAATATTCGGATTTGACGGGACAAAACTGAGGGTGTTGCTCGTTGAGCGAGGCATAGAACCATTCAAGGGCCGCTGGGCATTCCCCGGCGGGTTCCTGAAGATGGATGAATCTGCAGAGACAGGGGCATTAAGAGAATTAAAAGAGGAAACGGGACTAGATGGGGCTTACATCAAGCAGTTCCACACATTCTCAGAACCTAATCGTGATCCACGTGAGCGAGTACTGACAGTTGCCTATTATGCTCTTGTGAGGATGCAGGATGTAAAAGGTGGTGATGATGCTGCTAAAGCTGAATGGTTTGCGTTGGACGAAGTTCCCTCGTTGGCCTTCGACCACGACATGATTCTGCGGCTGGCACTGAAGGAACTGCGCAAGCAGATTCATTTCGAGCCAATAGGTTTTGAGTTGTTACCAGAGAAGTTTACCATAAAGGAACTGCAACTACTCTATGAAGCCATCCTCGATGTGAAGTTTGACAGGCGTAACTTCTATAACAAGATGATGCATCTGGAAATCCTCACACAGCTGGATGAAACAGTGTTCAACTCCCCCAAGAAAGAAGCTTTCCTTTTCAAGTTCAACCCGGAGAAGTATGATGAATTGAAGCAAAAAGGATTCAGATTGGAATTTTGAATAACCAAACGAAGGATTTTATGTACAATAGAGAATATACACCCGAAAGAATAACGGAACTGAAGCCGAATGAGATCTTTGTGTTCGGCAGTAACCTTGCTGGCTCGCATGGTGGTGGCGCAGCACGTCTTGCCTGCAATCGCTTTGGTGCAATATGGGGACAGGGTGTGGGGCTGCAAGGACAGAGCTACGCCATTCCCACAATGCAAGGTGGTGTGGAAACCATTGAGCCTTATGTTGAGCAATTTATCGACTTCGCATTCAGACATCGAGAGTACAAGTTTCTCGTCACTCGAATTGGATGCGGCATAGCTGGCTTTACCCCTTATGAGATTGCCCCACTTTTCTTAAAAGTAATAGACCTACTTAATGTAATTTTGCCGAAGGATTTCGTGGAAGTGATGCACCGCCACCCACGTGTGGCAGGTCATCCTGTTCACACATGGGACTCTGAGACTGATTTCCTTGAGAAATATCGCTCTCTGATGGAGAGGGTTAAAAGAGGTGATCAAGATGCTTACTACAAGGTGAAGGAATTGCGAACAAAAGAGTTCCGTAATACTGTGGAGATTGTGAACCATGGCTTTTATTTGACCGAAAACGGGACAAAATATATTTTCCCTGAAGAAGCGGACATGATGCGTAATACCGTGTTCTACGAGCATGAAATCTGTTTACCCAGCAGGACATCAGATAATGATTCGACTATTGTAGAGGTTCAAAACATTGATTGTCTCTATGCTGGTGTACAACTGAAAGAGCAAGGCTATAACCCTGCTGTTTTGAACATGGCCAGCCGTCGTAATCCGGGAGGAGGTGTTGCGACAGGTGCTGGAGCGCAGGAAGAGACGCTGTTCCGCAGAACGAACCTGTTCCGTTCACTCTATCAGTTTGCGCCCTATTCAGAGCAGTATGGCATCAAGAGTTCCCACCATCAGTATCCTCTCGACAGGAACTTTGGAGGTATCTATACTCCCGATGCCATCTACTTCAGGGATAGTGAACAGAAAGGCTATGCGTTGCTGGACAATCCTATTAGCCTCTCGTTTATAACAGTGGCTGGGATGAACCGACCAGACTTGACAGCTGATGGAATGATTGCTGACCATCACGTGGAGCCTATCAAGAACAAGATACGAACTATCTTCCGTATTGGATTGGCTCATGAGCATGACTCATTGGTACTTGGCGCCTTAGGATGCGGTGCTTTCCACAATCCGCCTCGCCATGTTGCCCGACTGTTCCATGAAGTGATTGATGAGCTGGAGTTCAAGAACAAATACCGTCGCATTGTGTTTGCTATTCTCGATGATCACAATGCCCATCAGAGTCACAATCCAAAAGGCAATTTCAAACCGTTTGCCGATGAGTTTGCCGGGAAGGATGAGCCTCGATTAACCGCAGAAGAGGAGAAAGCCCTTATGATGTGGAAACTTGGTGCAGGTAATTCTGACAAGCGTTTCAATGGCGAGAATCCCATACCAGAAAAGACGAAGGTGGCCACAAAAGATTCATGGAATATAGAGCCAATGCCTGAAAAGAGGGTAGTAATTCCCCTTGACGAAACAATTCCGAGTGCCGCCATGCGTATTGTGAAGTACGGTCACATCCCTGATGCAATGGAGGACCATTGGTTCATGTACTGTGATGAGTCGACTATCCGATATTATCGCAGCTGGACAGGATTCTGTATTTATGTAGCCAGATACGTTGACAATGGTATTATATGCAAAATAACGGAGTTGATGGTTAATCGGGCCCCAGAGCAATATGGCTGCACGGATAATGAGCATGATGTGGCATTGTTTATGGCGTTGCTAACCGAAGAGTATGGAGGTGATGCCAGTAAGTATTGGGGCAAAGCCTTTTAAATGGTTGGATTATGTTTGATTTCTAATGACAGACAAGATTTTGATTAGTGCGATGATAGATAATGTGACTTTTTGCTCTCAATAACAACAGATATGTAAACGAAGAGAAATGAATATTTGCAAGAAAGTCGTGCTTAATACAGTTGGCACAAGTTGCTAAGTAGTGAGTTTGTCGGGTATCAACTCTACTACGATGGCGGAACTGAGTTATGATGCCCGAAACGTAATCAGAGTAGAAACTCACTAAGAAAATGTAATAAGTTAGAAAGACGACTGTTGCCAAAGATTCTCCAAAGAGAGAACAGGTCGTATTAAAAAAGGCAGAGAGAATGAACATAGTAAATAATGCTCTGATAACAGAGAAAAAGAAGAATACGACAATGTTAGAAATTAGAGGTAAATATTGCAAGGATTGCAAGATTTTTACAGAAAATATAGAACAGGGCGCACTGTCATTGGTGTATCAGTTTGTCAATGATCCCATGTTTGATGGTGCCAAGATTAGGATTATGCCCGATGTGCATGAGGGGAAGGATATTGTTATTGGCTTTACAGTGCCGTTTACAGATCATGTGAACCCAGACCACGTAGGTGGCGACATTGGTTGTTCGGTCTCTACAGCCATTACCGACTTGCCAATCAATGCAGAGGACTATCCTGCCATAGAGCGAAACATCCGTGAGACGGTGAAGTTCGGCATGAGCATCCATCAAAAGGCCGTCTATCCGTATGCAGACCTTTATAAGCATTTGCAGGTGCGGCATCAGAAGGCACGGCAACAGTGGCCAGAAATGGTGGGGCCGGCAGATGTGTCAGAGAAAGGTATTACGGCATTCCTGAAGCGTATAGAGCAAAAGGAACACATGTTCTACCATAGTATTGGCACCGTTGGAGGTGGAAACCACTTTATTGAGGTAGGTGTGACACCAGAAGGTAATTATGCCTTTACTGTTCACTGTGGAAGCAGAAACCTCGGACAGATGGTATGGAAGTACTGGAAGAAAGAGGCGATGAAGCAGGAAGGAGTGACCAACGGTTATCTGATGGGCAAAGCCATGAAGGGTTATATCACTGATATGGTGATAGCTCAGGCATACGCTGAATTCAACCACATGGTCATTGACCGATTGGTGATGGAGGCTATCTGTCAGGGAAGCCAGAAGAAAGCCAATATCCTGGAGCAGATTTACACCACGCACAACTATATCGACTTTTCTATGAAGATGATGCGTAAGGGTGCCGTCGCAGCCCCAAAAGACGAGAAATTGGTGATACCTTTCAATATGCGAGACGGACTGATTATCGCCCGTGGCAAGGGTAACGAGGACTGGAACCAAAGTGCTCCACATGGTGCAGGTAGATTGCTCTCCCGTTCTGATGCCAAGGAATTGATAGACCTTGAAGAGTACAAGGAGTCGATGAAGGGCATCTACTCGACATCGGTGGGAACAGGTACTATTGACGAAAGTCCGATGGCCTATAAGGACCCGAAGGAAATCCTTCGTCTGATTGAGGACACGGTAGAGGTGGAATACTTCATCCGTCCAGTCATCAACCTGAAGGCCACAAACTCTTATGACTCCAGCGTGGAGATTGATGTGAACGAAGAAGCTGATTAAGTAACGGAGGCTCGCCTCATTCCCAGCAATGGGGCTCCTCCCATTAAAGAAGATAACAAATGACACACAGATTATTAGATATTATCAGTGGACATAGTACTACTGAGACAAGCGGGAGCCCAAGTGTACAATTCGTTGACTTAGGATTGCCAAGTGGCGTATTATGGGCCGATAGCGATGTGGAGGAGCCTACTCAGGTAGGTTGTTCTCTCCCCTCTTATGAACAGGCTCAGGAATTGATTGAGTGCTGTGATTTCTATTTGAGGGAATCTACGGATGGTACAAGATATATTGGTGCACAAGGACCTAGTGGTCAATTCGTTTATTTCCCGTTGCGAGAATATGAAGGAACTCCAGGCCCATCTGGATGTTGCTGGTGTAGGGGCGAAGCGTCTGATTCTGAATTCGGATATTTCCTTCTCCTTAGTGAAGCAACCATTACTATTGGTGTAGGTCGCAGGAGTTTGGGATTCCCTTATCGTCTGGTAAGATTATCAGGACAATAAGAAATTCCTTGAACTGACTGAACAAATGTAAGATGAAGAAGAAAATTATTACATTGGATGCCATAAAGGCAATGAGACGAGGAGGTCGTGAGGCTGAACAAGATCTGTTCGGCCCAGGCTTTCACTCGTTCAATAAGAGGTACAAGTCAAAGAAAACGTATACGCGGAAAGTGAAACATAAACAACACAGAGATAAAGATGCTTGATATAGAACGAATATTGCAGACGAAGATCCCAGACATCGCACCAGTTTACGGCGGTGTGAGAGGTCGTACCATATCGTCTCATAAGCAGGCATACGCATGGAAGACGATTGTGGCGGCGGGATTGAAGCAGGTGATAGATTTGCGAAAGGACTACTCTGCTGACAGGTATCCAGATCTTTGTCGTCAATATGGGGTGGATTATTTCCATTATCCTATAGACAACGACCACGAGACCATTGCAAAAATGGCAGAGTTTTTCCCTGTTTTCTGTGAAAAGATAGACCTAGGGGATTTCTACATAGCATGTGCCATGGGACTCCATCGAACTGACATAGCTCTCTGTACGTATTGGGTGTTCTATGCTGCCGATAAGGGAATAGAACCACCTCCCATCAGAGGCTATAGACGGGAAAATGGTCATGACACCAATAAGATTATGCGTGTGCTCAATGCCTTTTATCAGTATATGACAGAAAAGGAAGGCAAAGATCCTATGCCCATTGAGGTATTCAAGGAGAGAAAGAAAGTGATAAACGAATTGAGCAAAAGGTAGAATTAAATCTATAGAATTATGTTTCGAAGAATGGAAAGAAAGAATCTACTCATAAATGCTTGCACGTTCGTATGTGGACTTGTTGTAGGTGGTGTGTTGGTGTATCTTATTAATGGGAATGATGCCAAGAACACTGAAGAAACGGTAGCAGGCAGCGAAAGAGATTATCCGCAGGTCTATGGTCTCGATTTGTCCTTTTGGCAGGGCAATATTCATTGGGATCAGTTGTCATTACCCTGTGATGAAGATGGCAGTGTTAATGGTAAGATACCAGCGCTTCGCAACCAGCGTCCCGTGCAGTTCGCTTTTATCAGGGTGACGAAGAGTGATTCCCTTGTGGACTCTCTCTATCAGAACTACTACAATGAGGCAAAGAAGCATAGTATTCCATGCGGTGCTTATCATTTTCTGACTGATACAGTATCTGGAAAGGTACAGGCTGAGATGTTCCTAACCCATGCGCGGTTAGAGCCTGGCGATTTGCCTCCAGTACTTGATGTAGAAATAGACTCTCCAGAGATTGTAACAAAGGCAAGAGAATGGTTGGAGATTGTCGAAAAGAAATGTAGTGTGAAAGCCATTATCTATAGCAATATGCATGTCTTTGGTAAATGGATTAAAAACGACCCTATACTAAATACACATGACCTGTGGTTAGCAAAGACTAAAGGCGAGAAGCCAGACGAGCCAAACTGCAAGTTCTGGCAATTCACTCATGAAGGGCATGTATGGGGCATTATTGACAATGTGGTAGATATTAACCTGTTTAATGGTACTCAGGAGGAGTTACAGGAATATATCGAAACAAAAGGGATAAAAGCATAGGTTTGATAAAAAAAAATTTTGAGATTATGGCAGCTTGTAAATTAAAGAAGGGTGACAGAATATATGAGTGTCGGTATCGTGAGGCAACTCTTATAGAGTTAATCACGGATCCAGAATTGCGTGTACAAGGGGGGACTTCCCACTATTGGCACTGGAAAGCAAAAGTTATAGAGACTAACTCTCGTAATGTTAATCCTGGCGATGTCGTCGAGTTTGGCATATCGGAGGAAGCTTCTCAATACGGGCCAAAGCTGTTTCGTAAGAACATGTATGAGGTTGGATATGAAAATGCAGAGCCTGTGTTACCACCATTTGATACGAAAGTGGATGAAAGGCCGAAAGAGGCTGGCGATGATGTTAAGCTTATAACAGGTTTGATATTCTGTAGTGACGAGCGCGGCATTACATGCCAGGGGCATCCTGTGCTTGAGAAACTCTCAATACATCCTATAGGTGAAGGTATGCTATGGATAGGGGAAAGCCGTGGCCCATTGTTCTTCGCTAATTCCCATACAGGTAAGGCGAGGCAGCTATTAGATGAGAATAGTAATCTGGTAGGATTTGAAGATGAAGATTTCGATTGGGAGAAACTAAAAGTTGTAGAACATCCGTATGATGTAAATCATAAGCACGTGGACTATGGTGGCTTGGGTCGATATTGGGATTTCAGCGATGGTATTTGTTGTCTTTGTTGGATGCTTCACCCTGATGGTCGCTATTATGCCGATGAAGATGGATTTGGAATGGAGGATGACGATGAGGAGAATATCTACTGTGTCATCGACAGCAATCTCCGTATTGTCATTCCTTGGCAGCCAATGAACGATGAAGAAAGGGCAGCAAACATGAGAAAAGCAAGAGAAAAGATATAAAGACGGAGAGAAAATAATATGTTTAGGAGGTTATATATAAAGTGGTTAGTTTGGCGGGGGAAGGCTATAGATATATGGTCAAAGAGTGAATACCCTGCTGATGTTCTATCGAATCTGTGTAGCAACGGGTTCCGTTTCGATGGAATGGTTTGTGGCAGTATGGAGGGATTCCTCCAGTCTTTGAAGCAAAAGGATAAGGACAAGCAGCGTCAGATATGCTCGATGAAGGGCAAGAATGCCAAGAAGATGACTTCAACAGGCTGGCAAACGGACCAGATAGTCTGGTGGAAGGGAGTTGGCATAGACAGACAGTCTGATGATTATTTGCAGCTTGTTCGCCGAGCTTATCAAGCCATGTTTGAGCAGAATGAGCGTTTCCGTACTGCTCTTATGTCAACAAGAGGAATGGCTATCTTCCACAGTCGTGGTGAGAGCAACCCATTCAAGACAATCTTGACAGAGAAGGAGCTGTGCCAGATACTTACAGAGATGCGTGATAATTATGACAAGCGTGATAAGAACTTGGAACGTAAGAAGCGCGTGTTCGTGGATATGGATAACGTACTCGTTGATTTTGAGTCTGGACTGGCGCAAGTCAGTGAAGATGTCAAGAAGGAATATGAAGGGCGGCTGGACGAGATACCAGGATTGTTTGGTCTGATGAAGCCTATGATAGGTGCAATAGAAGCCATGCATGAGTTGCAGAAGCACTATGACCTCTTCATACTATCGACTGCACCCTGGAAGAATCCATCTGCATGGTCAGATAAAGTGACATGGGTAACCGAGTACTTTGATGACGTATTCCACAAGCGGATGGTAATCACCCATCGGAAGGATTTGTGTCAGGGCGACTATTTGATAGATGACCGCGGGAAGAACGGTACAAGCGAGTTTGCTGGCGAATGGATAGAGTTTGGCTCTGAGAAGTTCCCAGACTGGAAGAGTGTGCTTGTCTATCTCGGGGTGGTTAGTCAAGAACATCTTGATTTCATAAAGTCTTCCGATTAATGGGTTGACAGAAATGCAGAGAATATGTTAAAATCAATAGAGCAATGAATATGTTACGAGATAGAGTACGAGGTTCGCTGATTGGCGGTGCCATCGGTGATGCATTAGGTTATCCCGTTGAGTTTAATTCTTATACGGAGATAGTTAGAAGATATGGTGAGCGTGGAATCACTCGACTCGAAACGGAACAAAGTTGGTTGAGTGAGGATATGCAGGCAGGCAAGGCCGTTGTGTCGGATGACACCCAGATGACACTCTTCACGGCCAACGGATTGCTCAACGCCCCGAGATTAGGGATTGAGCCAAAGTTTGCAATCTGCCGTGCTTATCTAGAGTGGCTTGAAACACAGACGGGTCAGCATAAAGGCAAGGCTGAGTGTTGGATTCGAGATGCGCCGGAACTGAATTGCCGACGCGCCCCAGGCAACACTTGTATATCCTCACTTAGTGACATCAAGAGAGGTCGTGATCCTATGAACAATAGTAAGGGATGTGGAGGTGTCATGCGAGTAGCACCTATCCCCCTTTATGCTGTAGTGAATGACAGGATGACTATTGCTGATGCAGAGAAACTGGCGGGTGATGCCGCAGAGATCACCCATCAGCATCCGTTGGGTTTCATTTCTGCAGCTTTGATGTCCCATGTTATCTTCCGGCTTGCTAAAGACATCCAGCCCACTGTTTCTTCAATGATGAAATACATCATGGAAGGTGTGGATGTTATACGTGAGATGTACGGCAATTATCATAATGATGTGGCTCGCATGAGTGAATTGGCAGAACGTGCTATATTCTTACTTGATAACAACAAGTCCGATGTGGAGAACCTTAGGCATCTTGGAGAAGGATGGGTAGGTGAAGAGGCACTTGCTATTGGACTTTTCTGTGCATTGAAGCACTTTGATAGTTTCGAGGATGCCATGATAGCTGCCGTTAATCATGATGGTGATAGTGACAGCACAGGTGCTGTTACAGGAAACATCCTTGGTGCTGCCATTGGGTATGATACAATTCCAGATTTCTATAAGAAAGACTTGGAAATGCATGATTTGATATTGCACATGGCAGATGATCTCTATCGCGGTGAAGTAACTAAGATTTGATGGGTGAGAGTTCGAATTGAGCATTTACAAACATGACAAGTAATATGAAAAGGTATACACCAGAGAGAATAGCAGAACTGAAAGCAAATGAGGTGTTTGTTTTCGGTAGTAATCTTGCGGGAGCACATGCAGGGGGTGCTGCACGTGTCGCTTTGGATAAATTTGGTGCTGTATGGGGGCAGGGCGTTGGCATACAAGGACAAAGCTATGCCATTCCGACCATGCAAGGAGGTGTTGAAATCATAAAGCCATACGTGGATGATTTTTTTAGCTTTGCAAAGTCACATACAGAACTGGTTTTTTTGGTAACACGCATTGGATGTGGTATTGCAGGATTCAAAGACGAGGAAATCGCTCCGTTATTTGCTGACGCTCTGCATATGGACAATATTATCTTGCCTGAAACTTTCAACAAAATACTAAGAAATCCATCAGTCCAGAGTGCTAAAAGACCTGATATAAAGCGATTCATAGAAGCACAGAATAGAGAATATGCAGGCTATAAACAGGCACTTGAAGAGGTTAGAAGTGGAAGAAAACGTACTCATTGGATATGGTACATCTTCCCGCAAGTAAAAGGACTTGGATATAGCCCAATGGCCAACTTCTATGGAATAAAAGATAGGGAAGAAGGCGAGGACTATCTGTTGCATCCCACTTTGAATGACCGTATTCACGAAATCTCCAGTGCGCTTTTACAGCACAAAGGGAAGGCTGCAATAGATATTTTTGGAAGTATAGATTCGATGAAAGTCAGATCAAGCATGACACTGTTTGACAAGCTTTCGCCGAATGATGTGTTTGGTAAAGTGCTTGATACTTTCTTCAACGGTGAACGAGACCAAAGAACAATAGAATTGTTGGATGAGGAATAAAGGTATAGTGTGAACAGGGGAAAAGATTGGTAGTATATGATAGTTATCCATGCTAACGACCCAACAACAAAAGTCCTATCGCTTCTTTATGAGGAGCGAAAGGATTGTTGCCTGCATATCGACGAATCCAGCACGAACTCTCAGGTAATACATGCCGTTAAGGATGCTGACAGCGTAATGATGCTGGGACATGGTAATCTCTTCGGTTTGTTTTCTACGCCCGACAGGAAGGGACAATACAAGCGTCATCTCATAGGTGAAAGGCACGTTGATTTCCTTCGTGGTAAGACCTGTATAGGAATCTGGTGCTTTGCCAACGAGTTTGCTGATCATTATCATCTAAAAGGTTTATTCTCTGGCATGATAATCTCCGAGGTACAAGAAGCAGTTGACAACCATATAGAAGCAAGCAAGGAAGAAATTGACTCTGAGATGGAGCTTTTTACCCAAAGGCTAAAGTATTGTATTGAGCACTATGAACTTAAAGACGTTCCTGCTAAGATGCTGGAGTTGAACAATAGGCAATCACAATTAACACAATTCAACTATAGCCGTTTGTTCTATTATGAGTAGATTTGCAATTATTTGTATTGTCCTTCTTTGTTTGATTTCATGTAATAATGAGAATACAGGAGAGAAGGAGAAAAACAGCAAGGTAGAGAGATCGATTCAAGTCTCGAAGAGTATCTTGCCAATCCATATTTACAGATATGAGACGTTCTCAAGAACAAAAGCAGAATATCTGAGGGGGGGCTACAGAAGGTCTATCCGTCCGTAGTTCTGCAGGATTCTTCTATTGAACTGCCTCAGAAATATTACTTTAAGCCGCGTAATCGATATAGTGGGAATGGCCTATTGAGAGATCTGAGTGTGTATAAGAAGAATAAAGTAGTACTTAGTCTGACTAATCAGGTTATATATCAAGCCAATAAACTTTCACCGACCTACGGGATTTTTGGTGCTAGTCCTGTAGGTGCTCATGTTGCTGTCATTTCCTCAATTTATCCTTCTGGGAAGAAACATACGGATGAACATCTTGTAAAACTGATGTTACATGAACTTGGTCATGCCTTTGGTTTGAATCATTGTAAGGATGAGCATTGTTATATGGTTGATGCAGAACATGGGAACAAGTTTTCGAAGACACCTTCGTTCTGTAAAAGTTGTAGAGAATTTCTGAATAAACAAGGTTGGACTTTGAAATAGCGTCAACAACCGCATCAGAAATCTATTGAACCTGTATGGAGATTATTTCATGCAGGTTTTTTGTTGATGATAGAAAAACGTTTTTTTTACTCTCCATACCAGTAAGAAACGAGAGTAAGAAAAAGAAGTTTAACGTTTTAGATGTTACGATTATGATGCAGAATTACGACAAGATGATCCAGGAGAAAGCCAAGAGAGTTTTCTCTGTGATGGGAAAGAGAGTCTCCCAAGAAGATGTAACACGTATCAAGGAGGCTTTTGAATTTGCCAAGATGGCACATGCTGACCAGAAGAGAAAGTCTGGTGAACCCTATATCTTCCATCCTATCGCAGTTGCCCATATTGTGGCAGAAGAGCTGATGTTAGGGGCAAATCCTGTAATAGCAGCATTCCTGCATGATGTTGTGGAGGACACAGATTATACAATAGGCGATATTCAGGAACGTTTTGGTGATGACGTGGCTTTTCTGGTGAGGGTTGTTACCAAGCAGGAAAAGGAGAATTACGAAATGTCAAAGCAGATGGATAACTACAAGCAGATGCTTGACTCCGTACAATATGACATCCGTGCGCTGCTTATAAAACTGGCAGACCGTTTGCATAATATGCGGACACTGAGCAGTATGCCACCTCACAAGCAGATGAAGATTGCCGGAGAGACAGATTACTTCTATGCTCCGTTGGCAAACCGTCTGGGACTATACGGCATCAAGGTGGAATTGGAAAACCTGAGCCTGCGTTATCGTTGTCCACAAGAATACGGAGAAATCAAGGAGATGATTCGCAGAGACAAGGAGCTGCACGAGGCTCGCCTCACTGCATTCATTTCAAAGATTCGTGAGGTGATGGACAAAAGCGGCATTCTTTGTGAGGTTGCCGTGGAATACCGTGAACCTTACAGTCTGTGGCGTAAGATGCGTAAGACAGGCATGGACTTCAACCATCTGACTACCCGCCATTTCGTGGAAGTCGTATTCCCTTGTGACGATGTTGAACAGGAGAAAGACATGGTGCTGAAGATCTATGCACGGTTGACCAATATGTTCCGTGAGAAGCCTTGCGGCATATTGAACTATATCGACTCCCCCAAGGAGAATGGCTATCAGAGTTTCCATGTGCAGCTGTTGTCTGATTGTGGTTGCTGGGAAGAAGTCCACATTTCTAGTGAGAGAATGGTACGACATAACCAAATCGGGATAGTCGCAGAGCGGGAGGAGAGCAATATACGCAGATGGGTGGACCGGTTCCGTAAGGTGTTGAAGGATATGGAGTTTCACATGAAGGATGGAGGCTTTATAGAGAATGTGGTTACAACCTTCTATAATGATGACATCATGGTATTTTCTCCCAAGGGAATGGCCATCAACTTGCCTAAGAAGGCAACAGCCCTTGATTTTGCTTTTGAGATTCACAGCAAGTTGGGTGAACATGCATATTATGCCAAGATAAACGGCCAACTGACATCAGTAAAGACAGAATTGCATCGTGGTGACGTGATAGAAATATTTACTGATGATAGCATCAAACCGAAAGAAGATTGGCAGGACATCGTGGTCACTTACAAGGCAAAGCGTTTCTTGAGGAGCTATTTTGCAAAGCAGGAGAAGCCTAAGTATCAGCATTGTCCCCACTGCAATCCGATTCCTGGTGAAGAGGTAATTGGCTTTGTCTGTTCTGATGGTAGCATAATGGTTCACAAGCGTAGTTGTCCAAGAGCAATAGAATTGGCATCACAGCAAGGGGATTCAATCGTCTCCGTAGAATATGAGCAGGAGGAAAACATCCTCTATCCTGTAAGCATACAGATACTTGCAGTAGACCGTTATCATTTGTTGAGTGACATCATCAATTGTATCACCAACGAACTACTGCTGTCAATAGATGCACTGACGACAAAGACCACAGACAGCATTGTGAACTGCAACATATCTTTTGGAGTACACTCTTTCGGAGAACTCCAAACTATTATATCACATATATCAGCCATCAATGGCGTAGACGAAGTAAGAAGAGTGTAAAATGAGAATAAAAGGAACATCTATGAAGTTAATCTATTTTCATGGTTTCGGCTCATCTGCAGCCAGTGGAACCATCCAAACGTTAAGAATGAATTTACCAGACTTTGAAGTTATTGCACCAGACATTCCTGTTGACCCTGCTGAAGCACTGCCATTCCTGAAGGATCTGTGCAGCAAAGAACAGCCCAGTGTCATTGTAGGTACTAGTATGGGAGGTATGTATGCCCAGCAGATGTTCGGCTTTAACCGTATCTGTGTCAATCCAGCATTTTTCATGTCTAAAGAAAGTAAGGTCTTGAAAGTTGGCACATTTGAGTTCTTCAAGCCTCGTTTTGACGGTCAGAAGAGTTTTGTGATTACGGAGGAGATTATGCAGAATTATGCCGAAATGGAGGCACATCAGTTTGATGGGATCACTATGGCTGATAGGGAGAAAGTGTGGGGGATGTTTGGTAATAACGATACTCAGGTAAACTGTGAGAGGGTGTTCCTGGAGCATTACCACAATGTGATACACTTTGCAGGAGGTCATCGGCTTGATGATGTGGCTATCAATGAAGTTTTGATACCGCTCATTCATCTTTTAGCGTAACAAGAAAAATATTTTTCGTTTGCAGATAGAAAAAGGGATTTCCTTGCACTCTATACTCTTGACAATGTGCGTGTTTAACGTGAATTAATGGAGGTTTAAGATGAACGTAAAGACTAATGCAGAAAAGGAATGGCTACGCAAAATGACTGGTGGGAAGCCCGTACAGGCAGAAGTTGAAAAGATGCCTGCTGCTGCCGTAGCAAAAGCAGATGACAAGCCTGTTGCAAAGCCGACACGTAACGGTTTTAAGGACGTAGCAGGTATGGATGACCTGAAGCAGTTGGTGACAGAGGGTTTCATCAATGTGCTCAACAATCGCGAGTGTGCCAAGGCGTTCGGAGTGACGCCGCCAAGTCTGCTGTTCTACGGTCCCGCAGGATGTGGCAAGACATTCTTTGCAGAAAAGGTTGCCGAGGAGGTGGGGGTAAACTTTATTAAGGTCGTGCCTGATGACATCGCATCAACCCTTGTTCATGGGACACAGGAGAAGATCGGTGCCCTGTTCGCTAAAGCCTCCCGTCAGGCTCCAACGGTAATTTTTTTTGACGAATTTGATGCGATGGTTCCGCAGCGATCCAACGATGACCGCAACTATCAGAATGGTGAAACGAACGAGTTCCTGTGTATGCTCAATAATGCTGCCGAGAAGGGCATTTATGTGTTGGCTGCAACGAATCATCCTGAAAGGATTGACAGAGCAGTGCTCAGGACAGGCAGGATAGATGAGCTGATATATGTTGACATGCCGGACTTCGATGCTCGCAAGTGCTTGTTCAAGCTAACACTCTCCAAGCTGCCAACTGCCGAGGATATCGACTATGCTCGTCTTGCAGATTTGACAAAGGGCTACAACTGCAGCGACATCAGTTACATCATCAAGACAGCATCGCGTAAAATGTTCAATGCGAGCATTCAGGAGAAAGGCAAACCTTATAAAGTTATCACGCAGGCATTGCTTGAAGAGACCATCTTACACAAGTCACCCTCAGTAAGTAGCCGCGATCTCCGGGAATACGAGAGACTTCGCTGCGAGTTCTCACCGAAAGACGAAAGCTGTAAGCATCAGTCCATAGGTTTTCATTAGATAACATTAGTACAAACAATTAATAGATTACGATTATGAAGGAAAAGATTTTGAACACATTTGCTACAATGGGATTCCAACTTGAAGAAATGGAAGGATTCGGTTATGGTTTCCGTTACGAGGGGATCAACTATCTCTTTATGCCTAACGATGATGATGAAGATTTTCTGAACCTGGCAATCCCTGCCATCCTTGAGGTAACAGAAGACAATACAAATGCTGCTCTCATGCTGATGGACAAGCTGAATTCAACCTTAAAGTACGTAAAGGCCAACAGACTTGGTGACAGTATTTGGCTGTTCTATGAGCGTGAATTGTATGGCGGTGAGGATTTCGAGAAATTGTTGTCTCGTATGATTCTCCATTTGGAAGCGGCCATCAACTTCTTCCGTAATGCAATGGCAAACATCAAGAACGAACTCGACAATTCTGATGATGATACTCCTGCGAGTGACACTGAGGAAGCAGCATAATAATAAAGAATAGGAGATATAGTACGATGAACAAGAAAGAGCTGATACTCCAGATTCTGGAGAAAATGGGTTATAAGCCCGAGATTGACAATGATGGCGACATCATGTTTCGTTTTCAGATGAAAAGTGTCTTTGTGATGACGGGCGATGAGGACGAGAAGTATGTATCTGTCATGTTGCCACAGTTCTATGAAATTGTTGATGGCGAGGAAACACTTGTTTTGGCTGTCTGCAACAAGATGACCCGTGAACTGAAATTAGTCAAGGTCTATGTTGATCAGACGTTTAAGAACGTAACGGCGACATGCGAGTTCTTCTATGCCAACGAGGAAACTTTGGAAGAATGCCTTGTCCACTCGTTGGAGTTGCTGGGCGTAGTCCGTTCCGTTTTCAGGAAGAACAAAACAGGATTGAGTGAAGGTTAAAAAGAAGAAAGGATAAAATGATGAAGAAGTTTATTGTATTGACAATTGTAGCCGTATTCATGGCAAGTTGCTCCGAGCAGCAGCTTTTGGATGAGTTTACGAACGAGCAATCTGTTACATCGAGTGAGCAGCAGGACTCAGAGTCAGTTATATTGAATTCCTATTTGGAAAAGGCCAGATGGGGTGATGGTAATGCTTTCCTGAAACTTGCGGAATGTTATCATGATGGTATCGGTGTTAAGGCTGATTTCATGGGAATGATGTCGATGCTGGCCATGGCTGACCAATATGGCGCATCCCCAAAGTCCACAGACTCGTATCTGCTTTCATTGCCAGAGACAGACAACACGAAACTGATAGTTGAAGCATTTGCCTGTTTGGACAGGAAGAATTTGCACAAATCAGATAGTATTACAGATATGCTGATCGCAAATGATTCACCAGAAGGATATGCACTTAAAGGGGTTATCCAAATTGAGAGAGGTGATACCATCGGAGGGAAGCAGAGTATACAGAGAAGTGCAGAAATGGGGAGCTCGTTTGCCAAAATCCTTCTCTGTGCCGTTCCTTCACCTGGCGAGAGACACAAGGATTTGGACATCGATATGCTGAAATCGCTATCTCCCAACATCCCCCTTGCCAACAAACTCCTTGGAGATATGTACTCTGGTTATGAGAAAGGGTGTATACAAGACGAACATCTTGCAGCCTATTTTTACTCGAAAGCCGACGAACAAGGTTGTCTTGGGAAACGCCCTGCGAGATACTTGATTAACTATTATGAGCGGAATGAAATAAACATCGAGCCAAAAGAAATGGAACGCTTACGGATTCTTAGTGGAAACACCGATCCTGATGTTTACATTCCCGACTCAATCGCTGTTGACATAGACAATATTGACACTGACAGTGTCGTTGTTTCAGAATAAAAAGACAATAAAGATAGGAGAAATTATGGAAGAAGTAAAGAACGAAACAAAGCAGACCAAAACACAAGTCTTTAATGTAGTAATCCTTGACAAAAGCGGATCGATGGAGAGCATCCGTAAGGCTGCTATCGATGGTTTTAATGAAACACTTGCAGGTATCAAGAAGGCTCAGGAGAAGTATGCTGACACCCAAGAACATTTCGTGTCATTGCTGACCTTCTGCGATTGCGAGAAGAAGTATGTGTTCGATAAGGTTCCTGTAGCAGATGCCAATAAACTGACTATGGCAGACTATGAGCCATGCTGCTGCACCCCGCTGTACGATGCCATGGGCTTCACGCTCACAACAATGCGCAACTATGTGAAGAAGCAGGAAGATGCAGTAGTTGTCGTTACAATCATCACAGACGGTTATGAAAATGCGTCCAAGGAGTATACTGGTATGGCTGTAAAGAAGTTGGTAGAGGATCTGAAAGGTGAAGGATGGACTTTCACATATATGGGAGCCAATCAGGATTCCATAGAAGTTGCGCTCAACCTATCTATCCGTAATTCCCGTAACTTCTCAGCTACTGAGACTGGAACAGTAAGGGCAATGGCAATGGATACCAGTACCCGCATGAACTTCTTTGGCAAGTTACATGCTTTTTGCGCCGGTGGAGCAGGTGCATTCGCATCAAAAAAAGAGCGTAATGAAACTTATGCTGCTATGGCAGACGAGGCTTTCGATGAAGAAGAATCAAATGTTTAATATTGAGGTTTATGAAGCGTTATATCAAATTGTTCTGGGCAGGGCTGACAGGCATTTTGTCAGCCATTGCCAACTGGATTACCACTGTTTTGGGTATGACAGATGACTCCAAGTACGGAAAGTTTATCCGTCGAGTTGTAGGGACTTGTTTTGCCGTGCTGGTACTTATCTTTACGGGAACCGTTCTTTGGGCTGTTGGTGAAGAAGTCTGGCGTAAGTTGGATTGCGACTGGTTTAAGGCAGAGACGATTGACTATTACGGCAATGAAGAGCTTTCTCGTGAGATTTCCTTCCACGAGGGATATGCGAAGGATGGCTATCTCTTCAATCGTGACAACAAAAAAGTTCTGAAAAACATCAGTTGGATTGCCAAACCTTTAGGTGAAGACTCTCTGGTATGCTATAGCAATGGTGAAAAGAGAGGCTATTTCAATATGTACACGGGCGAAGTGGTTATCAAACCTCAATATCGTCATGCATGGATATTCTCTGAAGGCCTTGCATCTGTGGATGATAACGGCTGGATTAAGTTCATTGACTATACAGGAAAGGTCGTGATAGACAATCATATCCGATATGTCCCAGGAATGGATGGCTATGTATTCCACAATGGCCATTGTGTTATACATAATAAGAAAGGTGACCGTCTAGGACTGATGAATAAAGAGGGAAAGACTGCTTTGGCTCCTGAGTATTCGAGTATTGAACCGACTGACTCCTTCTGGATCGTTAGCAATGGAAAGGAAAAGACTGTGCTGAATGCAAATCTGGATACGATATTGCCTTTCATGGATGCGAAGGTATGGATTAACAATGGGATGATAGAAGTAACTATGAGTGATCATACTATCAGAACTTATTCATTGCAAGGTGAAATTATCGAGGCCTTCCATATCAGTGAGGTATCTCAGTTGTACTATGACACCAATGAGATTCGCTATAATTCTACCAAAACATACGATGATGAAGGGAATCTGTCAAGTGAAACAGAGAATAGCGAAGCAACTACCGGTTCTGGTGTAGCTCGTTGCCGTCGATACCAAGCGGAATATAACTGGTATGGGTTAATGACACAAGACGGCCACGTTCTTACACCCCCATCGTATTCGGACATAACAGCCATTGGCCCGGACTTGTATCTGTGCAAGACTGACTGTGAGCATGGATTTATCATCAATGGGAAAGGACAACGAGTAAAGTAGGACTATGATTGCCAGCATGATAATGTGCTGGCAATCTAATCTTCAAATTTGGCTTGAGTTGGGCAATGAACAAAATGAAACTATTGGTCGGATTATTGATTATCATGCTCCTTGGAGGTGTCTGGGGAGTAGGAGAACGGAATAGGACTCTATTTGCTGATGCAGATTCTCTGGGAACAGATACAGATTCAGTAATATTGAGCTTTCCGAATAATGATTCTGTTCTTGATAACGAAGAATGTTTGGAAGAAGATTGCGACACTACTTTGTTCGCCGAATATGTCTCACCATTTATTCCTGCAACAAATAAGCCTCTGAAGTCCTTTTATAGATATAAAAAGGAACGGCATGCGGATTTCAGCAGTAGGTTTCACTACGATTTATCGGTTGATTTCCCCAAATCATCTGTTAAGAACAACCATGCTATCAGGACGTGGCTGGTGGAAAAGGTAGTCAGGTCTGTATCGGATGATATGACTTATAATGGGAATATCTATAGTGACCAGCAGATAGAGAAGTACGTTACTAATTTGTACTTTGCCATCAAGAAAGAAGAATATGCCACCGATGACACAACTTATTACCCTATAGAAGCATTCATTGAGTTGAACCTTCAAACCAGAGTAAACAACAACAAGTTTGTTACTTATCAGGAATTTACACATGAGTATGATGGTGGCGTTCATGGCTACTATACAGAGCGGTTAGTTTCTTTTGATTATATTCATAAACAGGAAATTGACATAGAATACCTGTTTATAGACAATTCTATTGATAGTATTGTTAATTTGTTAATAGATGAAGCAAAGAAAACACCGCACTATTGGGAGTGGAGACCGAATATTAGGAGGTATGTATTTGTTACAGACGAACAGAACAATCCTACTGGTGAGATTAGGCTACCGCAACCAGGACTGGCAGAAGATGGTATGGTGTTTTCTTTCCAACCATACGAAATAAGCTGTTTTGCGGCTGGCACGTTCCACTTTACCATACCATACAATAGGCTTAGGCCTTACCTGACAGACAAATCGAAATGGTGTTTGAACATGAAATAAGATAGTTATATGAAGGTTGTATTTGTTTTTATTGCTGCCATATTGATGACAAGTTGTGCCAAGTTGGAATTCGATGAAATAGCCGAATCTCCGTTCAATGGCAAAGTGGATCCTGTCTGTAGTACCTATCGGAACTTTGAATCCGATGGTTGGCATATCGTATCATTGTATTTTTTGGACAAAGATAGTAAGAGAATCAAGTCCAAGATTCGTAAGTCTTATTTTGAGGATTGCTGGTATAGTTATGAACTTGATTCAGCTGGTGACTATAAGATGAAGTCATTCGTGGAGAATCCGTATTTACTGATAGACACATATAAATCAAAAGAAATTGCTTCAACTTTCACCTATGACGGTGATACCATCAGGATTCATCGCTGTGGTGACTATCCAAAAGAGAAAGAGAATCCTAAGTATTCTCTGCTTGTTGTGACGAGAAAAGACGAAGAGAAGTAAAAACATAATGAAGAGTATCGTATGAAAAAGATTATCTATTTGTTTATCGTGCTGGTCCTGGTCAACTGTACAGACCAATTAACAGTGGAGGAAGTGACAGAAAAAGCAACTGTTCAAATTCCTGAAAGTAATGTCGACAGTCTAATAGAGCAAGAGACGATTAGACACAATGATCCATTATTGGAGGATGCTGTCACAGGTATTCTTCAAACAGAAGTAGAGGAATACAGGAAGTGGTCGAAGGCGATGGTATATGTCATTGAGACCCGGACGGGTAGAATCAAGGCAAATGTTGCTCTGGAGCGGAAGGGTAAGAAGTTCATACCTTATATCGATACGTATAAACTGGAGCAGAGTACAATGGAAACGGCATCTACTTATCTTGCTTTGCTGTCAAGTGGAAAGGTAACTCCTGAGCAGGTGTTTGACACTGGATATGGCATATATGGTGAAGTTCGTGACCATAACTGGCGACGTGGTGGCTATGGTGCCATCTCATTGGAACGTGGATTAGAAGTCCATTCTGAGATTGCCTTGACAATGGCAAAGGAGCGGGTCTGTGGAGGTAACATTGCAGAGTTTGATGCACAGATTAACTCTTATCTTGCAG
>Ga0310695_10004481_pt1 | contig 25683 bp, 16 predicted proteins | sample RumenRJG_04DNA_FD_203882 | JGI IMG/M metagenome (GOLD analysis project Ga0310695, IMG submission 203882) | Bovine rumen microbial communities from Lethbridge, Alberta, Canada - RJG_04 (v2) (version 2) | ecosystem: Host-associated > Mammals > Digestive system > Stomach > Rumen | place: Canada...
GCTACTGAGAAGCTACAGGCGTTCATCGAAAAGAAGGTCGCCAAGTTGGAAAAATCTTTTGAGGATATACAGAAAGTGGAGGTGCAGTGCAAACTGGTCAAGCCCGCTACTGCCCAGAACAAGGAGGTGAGCCTGTCGGTGGCAGTGCCTGGCAACACACTGTTCGTGGAGAAGATAAGTGACACATTTGAGGAAAGTGTTGATCTTTGCGTGGATTCCATGCGCGGTCAGCTCCAGAAATTCAAGGAAAAATTGAGGAGCAGATAAAAAAAAGCTAGAAAAGTTTTGGTAATTCAAAAATAAGTAGTAACTTTGCAGCCGTTTTCCGACAGGTCGTAAATCTGAAACAGAGAGCGGCTGCTTAGAAAAGCCTCTTTAGCTCAGTTGGCCAGAGCACGTGATTTGTAATCTCGGGGTCGTTGGTTCGAATCCGACAAGAGGCTCAAAAGCGGGAATCGGGAACGAAGACATGGGTGTTTTCCAGAGTGGCCAAATGGGGCAGACTGTAAATCTGCTGTCTTTCGACTTCGGTGGTTCGAATCCATCAGCACCCACTCTCAAGGGATGTTTCGCGGAATTGAGTGCGAGCCGAATGCAGAAGATTGCTTTTGCTGAGGCGAAGCCGAAATGCCGTTTTGCGGAAATAGCTCAGTTGATAGAGCACTAGCCTTCCAAGCTGGGGGTCGCGGGTTTGAGCCCCGTTTTCCGCTCTAACTCGCTGTAATAGCTCAGTGGTAGAGCACTTCCTTGGTAAGGAAGAGGTCCTGAGTTCAACTCTCAGTTACAGCTCTCTTGGATGATTAAGGAGGAAACTGAAAATTCAGAATTATATACAATTTAATAAACAACAAAAAATGGCAAAAGAGAATTTTGTGCGCACCAAACCGCACGTAAACATCGGTACTATCGGTCACGTTGACCACGGTAAGACAACTCTGACCGCAGCTATCACGCTCGTGCTTTCAAAGCGCGTTGCTGGTAACGAGGGTAAAATCAAGTCTTTCGATCAGATTGACAATGCTCCTGAGGAGAAGGAGCGTGGTATCACTATCAACACCGCTCACGTTGAGTATGAGACTGAGAAGCGTCACTATGCTCACGTTGACTGCCCGGGACACGCTGACTATGTGAAGAACATGGTAACTGGTGCTGCCCAGATGGACGGTGCTATCCTCGTTGTTGCTGCAACTGACGGTCCTATGCCTCAGACTCGTGAGCACGTCCTGCTCGCCCGTCAGGTAAACGTTCCCCGTCTGGTTGTGTTCCTGAACAAGTGTGATATGGTTGAGGATGAGGAGATGCTGGAGCTCGTTGAGATGGAGGTTCAGGAGATTCTCGCTCAGTATGAGTTCGAAGATGATACTCCTATCATCCGCGGTTCTGCTCTCGGTGCCCTGAACGGTGTTGAGAAGTGGGAAGACAAGGTGATGGAGCTGATGAATACTTGTGACGAGTGGATCCAGGAGCCCCCGCGCGCTACTGACAAGCCCTTCCTGATGCCTGTTGAGGACGTGTTCTCAATCACAGGTCGTGGTACTGTTGCTACTGGTCGTATCGAGACTGGTGTGATCCACGTAGGTGACGAGGTTGAGCTGCTCGGTCTCGGTGAGGACAAGAAGTCGGTTGTTACTGGCGTTGAGATGTTCCGTAAGATCCTTGACGAGGGTCAGGCTGGTGATAACGTAGGTCTGCTGCTCCGCGGTATTAACGAGATCAAGCGCGGTATGGTGCTCTGCCATCCGGGTCAGATCAAGCCCTTCAAGAAGTTCAAGGCTTCTATCTACGTCCTGAAGAAGGAGGAGGGTGGTCGTCACACTCCGTTCGGAAACAAGTATCGTCCCCAGTTCTACCTCCGCACCATGGACTGCACGGGTGAGATCACTCTGCCCGCAGGTGTTGAGATGGTAATGCCTGGTGATAACGTGGAGATCACTGTTGAGCTGATCTACGCTGTTGCTCTGAACCCCGGTCTGCGCTTCGCTATCCGTGAGGGTGGTCGCACCGTTGGTTCTGGTCAGATCACTGAGGTTTACGAGGACTAATCGTTCGGTCTGTTGCTGCGACGCAGCAACACACTCAACAAACAATAAAACGAGCCCCCACTCATGGGTGGGGGCTTACTTACGGGAATAGCTCAGTTGGTAGAGCATCGGTCTCCAAAACCGAGGGTCGTGGGTTCGAGTCCTCCTTCCCGTGCTAATAATAAGGAATATGAAGAAGTTTTTCGATTATTGCAAAGCTTGCTACGACGAGTTGGTTCACAAGACAACGTGGCCGACGCGCAAGGAATTGACGCATAGTGCAGTGGTGGTCCTCTCGGCCTCACTGATTATTGCTTTGGTCGTTTGGGCCATGGATTTTGTCTTCAAGTCGTTTATGGGTATTGTCTATCCAGGATAACAGATAAGAACGTCAAGGGATGGCTCAGTCAGGAATGAAATGGTATGTGCTGCGCGCAGTGAGCGGCAAGGAGGCGAAGGTGAAGGAGTATCTGGAGGCTTTGCTGAAGAAGGACGAGATGCTTGCAGCCCATGTAAATCAGGTTCTTCTGCCGACGGAAAAGTATGCACAGCTCCGTAATGGCAAGCGAGTGGTGAAGGAGAAGCTCTTCCTTCCCGGCTATGTGCTTGTAGAGGCTAACCTCCAGGGTGAGGTGGCCCATACTTTGCGTTTTATCCCCAACGTCCTGGGTTTCCTGGGTGGTCTCGACAATCCTTCTCCGGTCCGTCAGGCCGACATCAACAGGATTCTCGGTACGGCAGAGGAGACGATCATCCGAAACGAGGAGCCCAGCGTACCCTATATGGTCGATGAGGCTGTGAAGGTGATCGACGGTCCGTTCAGCGGCTTCAGCGGTATCATCGAGGAGGTGAACACCGAGAAGCGCAAGCTGAAGGTGATGGTGAAGATCTTTGGTCGCAAGACTCCTCTGGAGCTTGCATATAACCAGGTGGAAAAAGAATAGGGCAGAATGTTACGGTTCGCCTGATTCTCTATATGGCTGTGGGAGGCTTCCACTCCCGGGGCTTATATAAAAATCAATTAATAATAAACAGAAAATGGCTAAAGAAGTTGCTGGATTAATCAAATTACAGATTAAAGGTGGCGCTGCGAATCCCTCTCCTCCCGTAGGACCTGCTCTGGGTTCGAAGGGTATTAACATTATGGGATTCTGCAAGGAGTTCAACGCCAGAACCCAGGATAAGGCAGGTAAGATCATTCCTGTCGTTATCACTTACTACACTGACAAGTCATTCTCTTTTGAGCTCAAGACTCCTCCCGCAGCTGTACAGCTGAAGGAGGCTGCTAAGGTTAAGAGCGGTTCTGCAGAGCCTAACCGTAAGAAGGTCGCAAGTGTCACTTGGGATCAGGTTCGTGCCATCGCAGAGGATAAGATGAAGGATTTGAACTGCTTCACGGTGGAGTCAGCAATGAAACTCGTGGCAGGTACAGCTCGTAGTATGGGTATCACTGTAAAAGGGGACTTCCCTGGTAAATAATTAATAACTTCAATTAAGACAATGAGTAAACTGACAAAAAATCAAAAGTTGGTCGCTGAAAAGGTTGAAGCAGGGAAAGCATACTCTTTGAAGGAAGCCGCCGCACTGGTGAAGGAAATTACCACCACCAAGTTCGAGGCTTCAGTTGATATCGATGTACGCTTGGGCGTAGACCCGCGTAAGGCCAACCAGATGGTTCGTGGCGTTGTGTCGCTGCCGAACGGTACTGGTAAGGTTACCCGCGTGCTCGCTCTCTGTACGCCTGATCAGGAGGCTGCTGCTAAGGAAGCAGGTGCCGACTATGTTGGTCTTGACGAGTATATCGAAAAGATCAAGGGCGGTTGGACAGATGTTGATGTTATCATCACGATGCCGTCTTGTATGGGTAAGCTGGGTCCCCTCGGCCGTGTTCTCGGTCCCCGTGGCCTGATGCCTAACCCGAAGAGCGGTACTGTTACTATGGATGTCGCAAAGGCAGTAAAGGAAGTCAAGCAGGGTAAGATCGACTTCAAGGTTGACAAGGCCGGTATCGTGCACACGTCAATCGGTAAGGTGACCTTCAATGCAGATCAGATCTTCGAGAATGCAAAGGAGTTCATCTCCACCATTATCAAGCTGAAGCCTGCTGCTGCCAAGGGTACATACATTAAGAGTATCTTCCTCTCAAGCACGATGAGTATGGGTATCAAGGTAGATCCTAAATCAGTTGAATAACTCGTTAAAAGATTAGACAAATGAAAAAGGAAGTAAAAGATACTATCATCGTAGAACTCGGAGAGAAACTGAAGGAATTCCCTCATTTCTATCTGGTAGACATTACCGGACTGGATGCTGCGAAGACCAGTGACCTCCGTAGGAAGTGTTTCAAGAACGAGATCAAACTGCTGGTTGTGAAGAACAAGCTTCTGCACAAGGCATTTGAGGCTTCTGAGATTGATTTCACTCCGTTGTATGAGTGCCTGAAGGGCAATACGGCCGTTATGTTCACACAGACGGCAAACGTACCTGCCAAACTGATCAAGGAGTACAAGAAGGAAGGAATCCCCGCCCTGAAGGGTGCATATGCTGAGGAGAGCTTCTTCGTAGGTGCTGACAAGCTTGATGAGCTGGTAGCTATCAAGAGCAAGAACGAACTGATTGCCGAGGTTGTGGCTATGCTGGAATCTCCGATGCAGGGTGTACTCTCTGCTTTGGATGCCGGTGGTCAGATTCACGGTGTGCTTGACGCAATCGCTGAGCGTAACAAATAAGCGAAAAGGTAACATTCACATTAAAAACAATTAAATCATTTAAATAAAATGGCAGATATTAAAGCTATTGCTGAGGAGTTAGTAAAGCTCACAGTTAAGGAAGTACAAGAGTTGAAGACTGTCCTGAAGGACGAGTATGGAATTGAGCCCGCAGCTGCAGCTGTTGCTGTTGCAGCCGGTCCCGCAGCTGCTGCTGGTGCAGCTGAGGCTGCTGAGGAGAAGAGCTCTTTCGACGTGGTTCTGAAGTCAGCTGGTGCTGCTAAGCTCCAGGTGGTGAAGGCCGTGAAGGAGGCTTGTGGTCTTGGTCTGAAGGAGGCTAAGGACCTCGTTGACGGTGCTCCCGCTACCGTTAAGGAAGGTCTGAGCAAGGAAGAGGCTGAGAACCTGAAGAAGACTATCGAGGCCGCTGGTGCCGAGGTTGAGCTGAAATAATCAGTACAACAATACCAATGTGGTTGGGGACTCTCCAGTCGAGGGTTCCCGACCATTTTCTTTCTTAATGAATCTTGTCAGGCAAGCGTAGAAAAGAAACGATTAATAACAATATGGCTTCAAAAGTAATAGACAACAGAGTAAACTTTGGCAGCGTCAAGAATCCGATGCCCTTTCCGGACTTCCTTGATGTGCAATTAAAGTCATTCAAGGACTTCCTGCAGTTGGACACTCCGCCTGAGGAACGCAAGAATGACGGCTTGTATAAGGTGTTCGCAGAGAATTTCCCTATCACCGACACGCGAAATAACTTCGTTCTTGAGTTCCTGGATTACTATATCGACCCGCCCCGTTACACCATCGACGAGTGTCTGGAGCGTGGCCTGACCTATAGTGTGCCTTTGAAGGCTAAGCTGAAACTGTATTGCACGGATCCGGATCATGAGGATTTCGGTACGGTCATCCAGGATGTGTTCCTGGGCCCGATCCCCTACATGACGGCCAATGGTACCTTTGTCATCAATGGTGCCGAGCGTGTGGTTGTATCCCAGCTGCACCGTTCTCCCGGCGTATTCTTCGGACAGAGCGTGCATGCGAATGGTACGTTGCTCTATTCAGCCCGTATCATCCCGTTCAAGGGCTCTTGGATTGAGTTCGCTACTGACATCAACAACGTGATGTACGCCTACATCGACCGTAAGAAGAAGTTGCCTGTTACAACGCTGCTCCGTGCCATCGGATTTGAGACGGATAAGGAAATTCTTGAGATCTTCGACCTCGCAGAGGAGGTGAAGGTCAAGAAGGCTGACCTCAAGAAGTATGTCGGTTCCAAGCTCGCTGCCCGTGTGCTGAAGAGCTGGAACGAGGATTTCGTGGATGAGGATACCGGTGAGGTGGTGTCCATCGAGCGTAATGAGGTGATCATGGAGCGCGAGACGGAGATTACCGACGACAATATGATGGAGATTCTGGAGAGTGGTGCCCAGACCATCCTTGTCCATAAGGACGAGGCTGTGGCACAGGACTATTCCATCATCTTCAACACCTTACAGAAAGACCCGTCGAACTCTGAGAAGGAGGCTGTGCTCTACATCTACCGTCAGCTGCGTAATGCAGATCCTGCCGATGATGCCAGTGCACGTGAGGTGATTCAGAACCTGTTCTTCTCTGACAAGCGTTATGACCTGGGTGACGTGGGCCGTTACCGTATCAACAAGAAACTGGGTCTGGAGACGAGCATGGATGTGCGCGTGCTGACGAAGGAGGATATCATCGAGATTATCAAGTATCTGATCCAGTTGGTGAACTCCAAGGCTGCCGTCGATGATATCGACCATCTGTCGAACCGTCGTGTACGTACCGTGGGTGAGCAGCTGTCGAATCAGTTCTCCATCGGTCTGGCCCGTATGAGCCGCACCATCCGTGAGCGTATGAACGTGCGCGATAATGAGGTGTTCACACCGACAGACCTGATCAACGCCAAGACCATCTCGAGTGTGATCAACTCGTTCTTCGGAACGAACCCGCTGTCGCAGTTCATGGACCAGACGAACCCGCTGGCCGAGGTGACCCACAAGCGTCGTCTCTCTGCCCTGGGTCCTGGCGGTCTGTCGCGTGAGCGTGCCGGTTTCGAGGTGCGTGACGTACACTATACACACTATGGCCGCCTGTGCCCGATCGAGAGCCCTGAAGGTCCGAACATCGGTCTGATCTCGTCGCTCTGTGTGTATGCTAAGATTAATGAACTTGGCTTTATCCAGACTCCGTACCGTAAGGTCGAGAATGGTATCGCCAATCTGAATAATGAGGATATCGTCTATCTGACGGCTGAGGAAGAGGCCGACCATATCATCGGTCAGGGTAATGCTCCGCTGAATGATGACGGTACGTTCATCCGTGAGGTGGTGAAGTGTCGTCAGGATGCCGACTTCCCCGTGGTTCCGCCTACGAATGTCGACCTGATGGACGTTTCTCCGCAGCAGATCGCCTCTATCGCTGCCTCGCTGATTCCGTTCCTGGAGCACGATGATGCTCACCGTGCACTGATGGGATCGAACATGATGCGCCAGGCTGTGCCCCTGCTCCACAACGAGGCTCCTATCGTGGGTACCGGTATTGAGAAGCAGGTATGTGAGGATTCACGTACGATGGTGACCGCTGAGGGTGACGGTGTGGTAGAGTATGTTGACGCTACAACGATCCGTATCCTCTACGACCGCACGGAGGACGAGGAGTTTGTCAGCTTCGAACCCGCCCTGAAGGAGTATCGTATTGCGAAGTTCCGTCGTACGAACCAGAATATGACCATCGACCTGCGTCCTATCTGTGAAAAGGGCCAGCGTGTGAAGAAGGGTGATATCCTGACTGAGGGATATGCCACTGAGGATGGTGAGCTCGCACTGGGCCGTAACCTGCTCGTGGCTTACATGCCTTGGAAGGGTTACAACTATGAGGACGCCATTGTACTCAACGAGCGCATCGTCCGTGAGGATATCCTGACTTCCGTCCATGTGGATGAGTACTCTCTTGACGTGCGTGAGACGAAGCGTGGTGTCGAGGAGTTCACAGCTGATATCCCCAATGTCAGTGAGGAGGCTACGAAGGATCTCGATGAGAACGGTGTGATTCGTGTCGGTGCTCGTGTTGAGCCGGGCGACATCCTGATCGGTAAGATCTCGCCGAAGGGTGAGAGCGATCCCTCGCCTGAGGAGAAGCTGCTCCGTGCTATTTTCGGTGACAAGGCCGGTGACGTGAAGGACTCTTCACTGAAGGCTAATCCGTCGCTGACGGGTGTCATCATCGACAAGAAGATGTTCCGTCGTGCCATCAAGGACCGTAAGTCGAAGCAGCAGGACAAGATCACGCTTGCCAAGATCGACGAAGAGTACGAGGCCAAGGTCGGCGACCTGAAGGACATCCTCATCGACAAGCTGATCGAGTTGACAAAGGGTAAGACCTCACAGGGCGTGAAGGACTACACCGGTGCTGAGATCATCACCAAGGGTAGCAAGTTCACTGCAACGGCCCTCCGTAACCTGGAGTATGGTGATGTCCAGATCAGCAACTGGACGAATGATGAGCACAAGAATGAGTTGATAGCTCAGTTGATTATCAACTTCATGAAGAAATACAAGTTGCTGGATGCAGAGCTGAAGCGCAGAAAGTTTGCCATTACGATTGGCGACGAGCTGCCCAATGGCATCCTGCAGATGGCCAAGGTCTACGTGGCTAAGAAGCGTAAGATCGGTGTGGGTGATAAGCTCGCCGGACGTCACGGTAACAAGGGTATCGTGTCGAAGGTGGTGCGCCAGGAGGATATGCCGTTCCTCGAGGACGGTCGCCCTGTCGATCTCGTGCTGAACCCGCTGGGTGTGCCTTCTCGTATGAACCTCGGTCAGATCTTTGAGGCCATCCTCGGTGCTGCTGGTAAGCGCCTGGGTGTGAAGTTTGCTACCCCGATCTTCGACGGTGCCAAGCTTGACGACCTCGCCGAGTGGACTGACAAGGCTGGTCTGCCGCGTCTTTGCTCGACACACCTTTATGACGGTGAGACTGGTGAGCGCTTCGACCAGCCCGCTACGGTAGGTATCACCTACTTCCTGAAGCTGGGTCACATGGTTGAGGACAAGATGCACGCCCGTTCTATCGGCCCGTACAGTCTGATTACCCAGCAGCCGCTTGGTGGTAAGGCACAGTTCGGTGGACAGCGATTCGGTGAGATGGAGGTCTGGGCACTGGAGGCCTTTGGTGCCAGCCATGTGCTGCAGGAGATCCTGACGATCAAGTCAGATGATACCGTCGGCCGTTCCAAGGCTTATGAGGCTATCGTCAAGGGCGAGGCTATGCCGACACCGGGAATCCCCGAGTCTCTCAATGTGCTGCTGCACGAGTTGCGCGGTCTCGGTCTGAGCATTACGCTGGATTAACAAGTAGTTAAGTAGTTAAGAAGTAAAGTAGTTAAGAAATATGGCTTTTAAGAAAGATTCAAAGGTAAAGAGCAATTTTACGAAGATTACCATCGGTCTTGCCTCGCCGGAAGAGATCCTCGAGAGCAGCTTCGGAGAGGTGACCAAGCCTGAGACCATCAACTACCGTACCTACAAACCGGAACGTGACGGTCTGTTCTGTGAGCGTATCTTCGGTCCTACAAAGGACTATGAGTGCGCCTGCGGTAAGTACAAGCGTATCCGCTATAAGGGTATCGTCTGCGACCGTTGTGGTGTCGAGGTGACGGAGAAAAAGGTACGTCGTGAGCGTGCCGGACATATCGAGCTGGTGGTGCCCGTGGCACACATCTGGTATTTCCGCAGCCTTCCTAACAAGATCGGCTATCTGCTCGGACTGCCCACGAAGAAATTGGACGCAATCATCTATTATGAGCGCTATGTCGTGATTCAGCCGGGTACGATGGCTGGCAAGAAGGACGGCGACGGCAACGATGCCCTCGGTTCGAATGTCTATGACCTGCTCTCTGAGGATGAGTACAATGAGATTATGGACAATCACGTGTCTCCGGATAATGATTATCTGGATGACAGTGATCCCAATAAGTTCATCGCCAAGATGGGTGCTGAGGCCATCTATGACCTGCTGGTCCGTCTTGACCTGGACTCCCTGTCATACGAGTTGCGCGACCGTGCCAACAGCGACTCTTCGATGCAACGTAAGAACGAGGCACTGAAGCGTCTGCAGGTGGTGGAGGCTTTCCGCACCAGCGTGGAGAAAGGTATCAACCGTCCTGAGTGGATGATCATGAAGATCATTCCCGTGACACCGCCGGAGCTTCGTCCGTTGGTGCCCCTGGATGGTGGCCGTTTCGCTACGTCCGACCTGAACGACCTCTATCGTCGTGTGATCATTCGTAACAACCGTCTGAAGCGTCTGATGGAGATTAAGGCTCCTGAGGTGATTCTTCGTAATGAGAAGCGTATGCTCCAGGAGGCTGTTGATTCACTCTTCGACAACTCCCGTAAGTCGAGTGCCGTTAAGAGTGAGTCGAACCGCCCGTTGAAGTCTCTGTCCGACTCCCTGAAGGGTAAGCAGGGCCGCTTCCGTCAGAACTTGCTCGGTAAGCGTGTTGACTACTCTGCCCGTTCGGTGATCGTCGTCGGTCCTGAGCTGAGGATGGGTGAGTGCGGTCTGCCGAAACTGATGGCCGCAGAGCTTTATAAGCCGTTTATCATCCGTAAGCTCATCGAGCGCGGTATCGTGAAGACGGTGAAGAGCGCCAAGAAGATTGTGGACCGTCGTGAGCCGGTCATCTGGGATATTCTCGAGAACGTGATGAAAGGTCATCCCGTGCTCCTGAACCGTGCACCGACGCTGCACCGTCTGGGTATCCAGGCCTTCCAGCCGAAGCTCATAGAGGGTAAGGCTATCCAGCTGCACCCGCTGGCTTGTACGGCTTTCAACGCCGACTTCGACGGTGACCAGATGGCTGTACACCTCCCACTGAGCAATGAGGCTATTCTGGAGGCTCAGCTGCTGATGCTCCAGAGCCACAACATCCTGAATCCTGCCAATGGTGCACCTATCACCGTGCCTTCACAGGATATGGTGCTGGGTCTGTACTATATCACCAAGATCCGTCCGGGTGCTAAGGGTGAGGGACTCACCTTCTATGGCCCTGAGGAGGCTATCATCGCCCACAATGAGGGTAAGTGTGACCTCCACGCACAGGTGAAGGTTGTGGTTGACGATATGGTCGACGGCAAGCCCGAGCGTCACATGATTGAGACATCCGTTGGTCGTGTGATTGTCAATGGCATTATTCCTAAGGAGGTGGGTTATGTCAACAAGATCATCTCTAAGAAGAGTCTGCGCGACATCATCGCCGATGTGATTAAGAATGTTGGTTTCGCTGAGGCCTGCGACTTCCTCGACGGTATCAAGAACCTCGGTTATCGCATGGCTTATTTGGCAGGTCTGTCGTTCAACCTCGACGACATCATCATCCCGAAGGAGAAGGCTGAGCTGATCAAGAAGGGTAACGACGAGGTACGTCAGATTACCGACAACTATAACATGGGATTCATCACCGACAATGAGCGTTATAATCAGGTGATCGATACCTGGACACATATTAATAATGATATTGGTAATGTGCTGCTGAAGCAGATGACTGAGGCTGACCAGGGATTCAATGCCGTATTCATGATGCTCGACTCGGGTGCCCGTGGTTCTAAGGACCAGATCAAGCAGCTCTCCGGTATCCGTGGTCTGATGGCTAAGCCTCAGAAAGCCGGTGCCGAGGGTCGTGGTACGATTGAGAACCCGATTCTGTCGAACTTTAAGGAGGGTATGTCCGTGCTGGAGTACTTTATCTCTACCCACGGTGCCCGTAAAGGTCTGGCCGACACCGCCATGAAGACGGCTGACGCCGGTTACCTGACTCGTCGTCTGGTTGACGTGTCTCACGATGTGATCATCACCGAGGAGGATTGTGGTACCCTTCGTGGTCTGCAGTGTACGGCTCTGAAGAGTGGCGATGAGGTCATCTCCAGCCTGGCAGAGCGTATCCTCGGCCGTGTGTCTGTACACGATGTCGTCAATCCGAAGACCGGTGAGATTATTGTCGAGGCAGGTGAGGAAATCACAGAACCCATTGCCGAGGCTATCGAGGCTTCCGATATTGAGAGCGTAGAGATCCGTTCCGTGCTGACCTGTGAGTCGAAGAAGGGTGTCTGCATGAAGTGTTATGGCCGTAACCTGGCTACCCGTCGTATGGTGCAGAAGGGTGAGGCTGTCGGTGTGATTGCCGCTCAGGCTATCGGTGAGCCGGGTACTCAGCTGACGCTCCGTACGTTCCACGCCGGTGGTGTGGCAGGTAACGCTGCCGCTAATGCCAGCATCGTTTCCAAGTACGATCGTGCTGTGATTGAGATGGAAGAGGTTCGTACCGTACCGTTCGATGAGGATGGACGTGAATGCGAGATGGTGGTGAGCCGTCTGGGTGAACTCCGTTTCGTGGATCCGAATACCAAGATCGTTCTCTCTACGGTGAACGTGCCTTACGGTTCTTCACTTTATTTCCGTAATGGCGACGAGGTGACCAAGAATGATAAGATCGCTCAGTGGGATCCGTTCAATGCCGTGATCGTTACGGAATATGCCGGTACGCTGAAGTTCAACGATGTTATCGAGGGCGTTACCTTCCGAGCTGAGACTGACGAGACGACTGGTCTGACCGAGAAGATCGTCACCGAGTCGAAGGACAAGTCTAAGGTGCCTACCTGTGACATCATCAATGCCGATGGCGAGGTCATTGGAACCTATAACTTCCCTGTGGGTGGTCACGTGGTTGTCGAGGACGGTCAGACCGTCAAGACCGGTGAGACCCTCGTGAAGATTCCGCGTGCTGCTGCCAAGGGTGGTGATATCACCGGTGGTCTGCCACGTGTCACTGAGCTCTTCGAGGCTCGTAACCCGTCGAACCCTGCCATCGTATCCGAGATCGACGGTGAGGTGACCATGGGTAAGGTGAAGCGTGGTAACCGTGAGATCGTCGTAACCTCAAAGACTGGCGAGCAGCGCCGTTACCTTGTGTCGCTGTCGAAGCAGATCCTGGTACAGGAGCATGATGCCGTCCGTGCTGGTACGCCGCTTTCCGACGGTGTCATCACGCCTGCCGACATCCTGGCCATCAAGGGTCCCACCGCCGTTCAGGAGTATATCGTGAACGAGGTGCAGGATGTGTATCGTCTGCAGGGTGTGAAGATCAACGACAAGCACTTCGAGATCATCGTGCGTCAGATGATGCGTAAAGTTCAGATCAACGAACCAGGTGATACCGCATTCCTTGAGCAGGAGATTGTCGATAAGCTTGACTTCGCTGAGGAGAACGACCGTATCTGGGGTAAGAAGGTGGTGACCGATGCCGGTGACTCCGAGAACCTGCAGAAGGGTCAGATCGTGACAGCCCGTAAGCTGCGTGACGAGAACTCCATGCTGAAACGCCGTGACTTGAAGTTGGTTCAGGTGCGCGATGCGGTGCCTGCTACCTCTACTCAGATCCTGCAGGGTATCACCCGTGCAGCTCTCCAGACCAAGTCGTTCATGTCTGCTGCATCGTTCCAGGAGACCACGAAGGTGCTCAACGAGGCTGCTATCCGTGGTAAGGTTGATTACCTGGAGGGTATGAAGGAGAACGTGATCTGCGGTCACCTGATTCCTGCCGGTACTGGTCTGCGTGAGTTCGAGAAGATTATTGTAGGCTCTAAGGAGGAGTATGAGCGCATCCAGGCCAACCGCAAGAATGTGCTTGACTTCGCAGAGGAGACGGTATTAGACGAGAAATAATTAATAGATTTTCTTTTTCTACTATAGAGAAGGGGCGCTGCAGAAATAGCAACGCCCCTTTTTACGTCTTATGACAGGCCTTCGATCTTGCCGTCTTCGATGGTGATCCGTTCGGCCTGCGGACTCTTGGGCAACCCTGGCATACGGAGCATGTCGCCGGCGATGACTACGATCATCTCGCTGCCGCAGTTCAGGATGACATCACGGATGCGGATGGTGAAGCCCTCGGGCGAGCCGTAGCAGGTTGAGTCGGCCGAGAACGAGAATTGTGTCTTGGCAATGCAGACGGGGTAGTGGGCAATGGCGCCATCCTCGTCGGTAAAGGTAGCCCTCAGCGCCTCGAGCTTCTTCTTGGCCGTTTTACTGTACTCCACGGCCGAAGCTCCATAGATACCCTTGCAAACCTTCTCAATCTTATTTTCCAGACAGTCGGCCTCCTTATAGGTGAAGCGGATGGGGAGAGGCTGCTGATTGTCGATGGTGTCGATCACGGTCTGCGCCAGTTCCATGGCCCCCTCGCCGCCTTTGAGGAAGGCTTCGTTCACGGCGAAGCCCACGCCCAGATCCTCGCAGTTCTTGCGTACGATGTCTATCTCGTCCTCCAGATCCGAGTCGTGACGGTTCAGTGTCACCACCACCGGCTGTCCGAAACCTTGCATGTTGCGGATGTGGCGGTTCAGGTTCTTCAGTCCCTCGGTCAGTCCTGCGGCGTTAGGCTCATTGATGTGCTCCAGCTCCACACCACCGTGCATCTTCAGTCCCTGAGTGGTCGCAACGATCACCACCAGTCGTGGCTGTAACCCGGTCTTACGGCATTTGATGTCGAAGAACTTCTCAGCACCTAGATCGGCACCGAAGCCCGCTTCCGTTACCACATAGTCGCTATAGGTCATCGCCATCTTCGTGGCCACCACACTGGAACAGCCATGGGCGATGTTGGCAAACGGACCACCGTGGATGAATGCTGGTGTGTGTTCCGTTGTCTGCACGAGGTTCGGGTTGAGCGCATCGATCAGCAAGACCGTGATGGCACCTGCCACACCGAGATCCTTTACCTTGAACAACTTACCGTCGGCAGTGATGCCAAGCACAATGTTCTCTATGCGGCGTTGCAGGTCCTTCTCGCTGGTGGCCAGACAGAGGATGGCCATCAGCTCTGACGCAGGAGTGATGTCGAAACCTGTCTCTGAGACTACACCGTCGCCCCGCAGTCCGGTCACCACATTGCGCAGGGCACGGTCGTTCACGTCGAGCACACGCTTCCAGTATATCTCCCTCAGCGAGAAGCCGTCTTTGCGGTGTTGGTACAGGTAGTTGTCGAGCAGGGCACTGATGGTGTTATGGGCCGAGGTCACCGCATGGAAGTCACCCGTGAAGTGCAGGTTGATCTTCTCCATGGGCAGTACCTGAGCGTAGCCGCCGCCTGCAGCACCACCCTTCATGCCGAAGCAGGGACCGAGAGAGGGTTCGCGTAGGGCCACCACAGCTTTCTTCCCGATCTTGTTCAGACCCAATGTCAGACCGATGCTGACCGTGGTCTTGCCGATACCCGCCTTCGTCGGACTGATAGCCGTCACCAGGATCAGCCGACTCTTCTTAACCTTCTTTTCATCAATCAACGACACCGGCACCTTGGCCATATACCGTCCGTAAGGTTCTATTTTCTCTGGATCTATACCCAGTTGGGAAGCGATCTCACCGATAGGCCTCAGTTCACATTCCCTCGCAATCTGTATGTCTGTTTTCATTGCTATTAAGTTAGTAACGGCTGCAAAGTTACAAAAAAAATGAATAAATGTGCATCATTCATGGGAAAAATATAAAATCTTTCGCCAGAAGTGCAAACAGAGCACATAATGTGAAATATCGAACAGTGAATTTCGAACATTTTTGCCGAACTTTGCACCCGAAAAAGATAAAATGAACATTATGGAGATACAAGACCTCAAACCAAGGAGTGGTTCAGACACCCTGCGGATAGACGATAGCGACGAGTTGGTTGTGATGGAGAACTTTGGAATGTTACCCAAGGGTAAACTTCGTCTTAACAATCAAGGACTCATTGTGATTTGCACCGAGGGTATGGCGCAGTTCGACTACGACGGACAACAGATTCAGCTCCGCAAGAACGATCTTTTCCTCTATATGGCGCATAGCGTTGCCTCTAGTTTTATGTCCTCGCCCGACTTCAACTGCCGTCAGATTTGGTTTACCAGAAGCGAATTATGGAGCATCAATATGTATGGTGAGGTGAGTCTGGCGGATTTGACTTATCTTAAACAGCATCCAGTGGTACATCTTACTAATGACGACGTTAAACTGCTTGATGATTACTTCCAGTTGCTATGTCGCCGGATGCGAGACCGTTCACCGTTGCTATATTCTGATATTGTGAGGTCGCTTGTCAGCACCATGATGCTGGAAATGCTCTGCATGATGCGGCGCGACAAAATACAAGATGTTGTGTCGAAAGATTCAGAAAACAAGAATCCGAGCATTCACAAACGGCTGCTGGCCGACAAGTTTATGCAATTGGTTGAGCAAAGCGACGGACGCATTCGCAAGGTGGATGACTTCGCCAGGCAGTTGAATGTCACGCCTAAATACTTGTCGGCCATCTTGAAGGAGACGATTAATCGTCGACCAAGCACGATGATAGAGCATTTCACGATGGGGGCTATCGAGCGCCGCCTTCGCTTCACCGACATGACGATGCAGGAGATAGCCAACGACTTGAAGTTCCCCAATGCCTCGTTTTTCGGCAAGTACTTCAAGGAGCGTATAGGCATGACACCATTAGAATACCGAAACAAATATCATAAATGAAGCAAATGAAGAAGATAGTCATGATATTGGCCGTTGTGCTGATGTGTGGCACAGCGAGCGCGCAGAATGACAGTGTGCGCAGTAAAAGGAAGAAAGTGGCCGTCGTATTAAGTGGCGGTGGTGCGAAGGGTATGGCACATATCGGTGTGCTGAAGGTGCTGGAGAAAGCGGGCATTCCCGTCGATATCGTCACTGGCACGTCAATAGGCAGCATCGTTGGTGGTCTCTATGCTATCGGCTATAATGCCCATTCGCTCGACTCGATGGTAAGGACACAGGACTGGACCTACGTCATTACCGACAAGGAAGACCTGCGCAACCAGAGTTTCCTCGACCGCAAGAAGGCAAACACCTATCTGATTTCCACGGGCTTGTCCATTGGCAAGCGTGACATGAGTGCCGGAGGTCTTATCAGGGGTAAAAACCTGGCAGAGTTGTTCCAGAAGTTGTTTGTGGGCTACACCGATTCGCTCGACTTTAATAAGGACCTGAAGATACCTTTCGCTTGTGTGGCTACAAACATCATGGATAACAAAGAGGTGGTATTCCACAGCGGACGGTTGCCGCAGGCCATACGTGCCTCGATGTCCATCCCGGCAGCATTCTCGCCTGTGAGAATCGGCGACATGGTGCTGGTCGATGGAGGGCTGAAGAATAATTATCCCGTTGATGTGGCCCGTGAAATGGGGGCCGAGATTGTTATCGGCGTTACGCTGAACGGCAAGCCGAAGACAGCCGAGGACATCACGGGCACCATGAAAATAGTCGGCCAGATCATCGATGTGAACTGTGTCAACAAGTACGATGAGAACAAGGCTATCACCGACTTGTGGATGAATGTGAATCCTCATGGCTACTCTACCGCCAGCTTTACATCAGAGGCCATCGACTCACTGATACGCTACGGCGAGGAAGAAGCCATGCGCCACTGGGACGAGATTATCGCCCTGAAGCAGCGCATAGGTATCGACGATTCATTCCGTCCTACCATTTATTATCCACTACGACCGAATGCCATGACTGAGCGCCAGCGGGTCACCAGTTTTACTTTCGAGAACATGACCCCGCAGGCAGAGCGGTTCCTGAGCCAGAAGTTCCATCTGAACAAGGTTGACAGTATCGATGCCCAGATGGAACAGGAACTCACAACGAGTATGCGTATGGACCTCTTTTATCAGACTGCCGAGTGCCAGTTGGTGCCTGAGGGCAATGGTGTGCGCGTCATTCTCACAGCAGGTGACCGTAAGTCTGTGCAACTCCATGCCGGAGTGCGATACGATACAGAAGAATACGCCGCCTTACTCTTAGGGCTCGACATTCCTTTGAAGACTGCCATGCCAATGAATACGGAGGTGACGCTGCGACTGGGCAAGCGCCTGATGGCACGTGGTGAGATAACAGCCCATCCGCGCAGTTTTACCCGTCCGAAGCTGACCTACTCTTTCTACCGTAACGACGTTGACGTGTATGTGGAGGGTGACCGCGACTGGAACATCCGTTACAACCAGTCACAGGCTGAGCTGACACCCATCAACTTCGACCTCCGTCATTTCAACTTGCAGTTAGGAGTGCGTTGGGACTATATGCACTACCGCAGCAAACTCGGTTCAGAGACATCGAACACGGTGGAGCTCGAGAATGAGCACTTCTTCAGCTACCGTGCCCGTCTGAACTATAACAGTGAGGATAATTGGAATTTCCCCACCCGTGGTGCAAGGTTCAATGCGGAATATGCCTACCTGACGGATAATTTCGCCAAGCTCGACGACCAGGCTGGTATGAGCGATGTGAGTGCCAACTGGCGCCTGTCGTTTACCATGGGTAGTCGCTTCACCCTGCAGCCCATGCTCTACGGACGGCTGCTCTTCGGCAACGTCGTACCTCCCGTCTTCGGCAATACTATCGGCGGCGACTGGTTCGGTCATTATATCGAACAACAGATGCCCTTCGCCGGTATCGGCAATATGGAATATGTGGAGAAGCAGTTTGTAGCCGCGCAGCTTCAGGCACAGGAACGCATCGGTAAAAACATTTTCGTGCTGCTCCGTGTGGCTGCTGCCCAGAAGGCCAACAAGGTGAAGGAACTCTTTGACTACCGCACCATGCTCGGTGTGCAAGGGGCTGCCTACTACAACACGATGTTTGGCCCCGTCGGCGCTACGCTTGGCTATAGCAATCACACCAAGAAGGTGTACTTCTATATTAATCTCGGATATGAATTCTAATAATAAGGTCTAAACAATGAACAAGACAAAAATGAAAAAAACTGGGACTGTGATGGCACGGGCGGTGATGCTCGGGCTATTGGTACTGTTGCCACTGGCTTCTGAAGGCCAGCGGTTGCTGTCGCTTGACAGTTGTAGGGCGATGGCATTGAGGAACAACAAACAGATGGGTGTGGCGAAGATGAAGCAGGAAGTGAACGCTAACCTGCGTAAATCGGCGCGCACGCAGTATTTGCCGAAAGTGAACGCCGTGGGTGGGTATATGTGGATGAGCCGCGAGATGTCTATCCTGAATGACGACCAGAAGGAGGCTTTGAGCAACATGGGCACGAACACCACGGCGAAGTTGCAGGATGCGCTGGCACCGCTCGCATCGACGTTGCCTGCAGAGACACAGGCGAAGATGGCTGGCGACTTGGCGGCATTCTCTGGTGCTCTGAACCAGGTGGGGTCAGGTATCGTGGACGGCTTTCGGACGGACACGCGTAACATGTTCGGTGGTGCAGTGACGGTGACGCAGCCTGTGTTTATGGGCGGTGCACTGGTGGCAGCGAACAAAATGGCCGACATCAATGAAGAGATGGCTGCGAACACATTGGAGATGAAACGACAAGGCACCATCTATAATATTGATCAGGTTTACTGGCAGGTGGTGTCGTTGTGTCATAAGCAGACACTGGCCGAGAGTTATGTGGCTCTGGTGAGTAAACTGAAGGGCGACGTGCAGAAGATGATCGACCAAGGTGTGGCCACGAAGGGTGACGGGTTGAGCGTCGGGGTACGCGTCAATGAGGCTGAGATGGCACTGACGCAGGTACAGGACGGACTTGCGCTGTCGAAGATGCTGCTGTGCCAGTTGATAGGATTGCCTGAGGACGAGAATATCACATTGGCAGACGAGGAAACAGACGGGCTCGGCGGGGAAACGGCCGAGTTGCAGTATGCGGGACAGGCCGACGCGGCTTTCCAAAACCGACCAGAATTGAAGGTATTACAGAATACGGTCGATCTTAGCAAACAGACAACGAACATGCTGAAAGCGGGGAATCTGCCGACGGTACTGCTGACGGGAGGATATATGATCAGCAACCCGAACACGTTCAACGGCTTCGAGAAGAAATTCGGTGGGGTGTGGAATGTAGGCGTCGTAGTACGCGTACCCGTCTGGAACTGGGGCGACGTGAAGTACAAAGTGCGCGCCTCGAAGGGAGCGACAGCTATGGCAAACCTCGAACTCGACGATGCACGCGAGATGGTTAGCCTACAGGTGAGACAGAGCAACTTCAAGGTGAAGGAGGCTCAGAAAAAACTCACGATGGCGCAGTCGAACGTGGCGAATGCTGACGAGAACCTGCGCATGGCTAACCTCGCCTTCAAGGAGGGCACGGCATCGTTCACCACCGTGATGGAGGCACAGACCGCCTGGAATCAGGCACAGTCGCAACTCATCGATGCGGAGATCGGTGTCAAACTCTCAGAGGCAGAGCTGCAGAAAGCTCTTGGCACACTCCAGTAATCATAAATTTCAAAATTCACATTTCAAATTTCAAAGATAAAGATTATGTCAGATCAAGCAAAACAACAGCATAACAATATCCTGCTGGCCGTTGGTGGTTTCTCAGCAGTAGTAGTAATTGTGGCACTCATCGGCTTCCTCGCCTTGGGTCGTGACCCCGAAGTGATCCAGGGTGAGATGGAAGTAGAGGAGTACCGTGTATCGGGTAAGGTGCCCGGACGTATCCTTGAGTTGCGTGTCAAGGAGGGCGATATCGTGAAGGCGGGCGACACGTTGGCCATCATTGAGGCTCCCGATGTGGAGGCGAAGATGACGCAGGCACAGAGCGCTGCCGATGCTGCCGCTGCCATGGAACAGATGGCCAATAATGGTGCCCGCAAGGAGATGGTACAGTCTTCCTTCCAACTGCTGCAGCAGGCCAAGGCCGGCTATGATGTGGCTGAGAAATCGTACAACCGCATGAAGGTGCTCTACGACGAGGAGGTTGTCAGTGCACAGAAGTTCGACGAGGCCGAGGCGATGTATAAGTCAGCCCAGGCTCAGTTGAAGGCTGCACAGAGTCAGTATGACATGGCTGTGAACGGTGCCCGTGCTGAGGAGCGTCGTGCCGCAAAGGCTACGGCTGGTCAGGCCCGCGGTGCCGTACAGGAGGTGACGAGTTACATCCGCGAGATGGTGCAGGTGGCACAGATGGATGGTGAGGTGACCGATGTCTACCCGAAGGTGGGCGAGCTCGTCGGTACGGGCACGCCGATTATGTCCATCGCCGTGATGGATGACCAGTGGGCCACGTTCAACATCCGCGAGGACCAGCTGAAGGAGATCAAGGTCGGTACTGAGCTGACCGTCAAGATCCCTGCCCTCGACAAGGAGGCAAAGATGAAGGTGACATCAATGAAAGACAAGGGTTCGTTCGCCGTGTGGAAGGCCACGAAGGCCAGCGGTCAGTACGACCAGAAGACGTTTGAGGTGAAAGCCCGTCCCGTAGAGAAAATTGCGGACGTACGTCCCGGTATGTCAGTGATTCTTAAGAAGTGAAGAAGTGAATGAAGTATTTAACTAATATAGGACACGTCGCCCTGCGCGAGCTCAACATCATCGTTCGCAAGAACCGCATCTACGGCTTCTGTATGGTGGTGTTCCCCGTGCTGCTGGTGTTCTTCTTCACCACGATGCTCGACGACGGTGTGGCTTTGGACCTGCCCGTCGGTGTTGTGGACCAAGACAACAGTACCACATCGCGCGGCTTGGTACGTAACCTCGATGCGATGCAGTCATCGCGCGTAGTCTACCGCTTCGCGAATATCACGGAAGCCCGCAACGCCATGCAGGAGGGCAAGGTCTATGCCTACATCTATATCCCTGAGGGCACGGCTTCGGAACTGCTCTCCGGCCGTCAGCCGAAGATATCGTACTACTATACGATGACGTGCATGACTGCCGGGTCGATGGCGATGAAAGATATGAAGACCATCGGCTCGCTCGGCTCGGCGGCCGTCGGACAGAGTACGCTCGCGGCGAAGGGCGCATCCCCGCAGCAAATCAAGGCGGCACTGCAACCCGTTACCATCGATGCACACATGATAGCGAACCCACAGGGCTCGTACAACTACTCCCTGACAACGGTCTTTGTGCCAGGCATCCTGATGCTCTTTATGGCGTTGCTCGCGGCTTATGCCGTGGGCATGGAGATGAAGTTCGACACGGGTAAGGATTGGCTTCGGACGGCCGACGACAACATCGTCGTGGCCATCCTTGGCAAGTATATCGTTCACGCGCTGATTTTCCTGCTCGTCATCTTCTTCTACCAATACTACATCTTTGGCGTGCTCCACTTCCCACGGCTCGGCGGCGTGTGGAGCATCGTACGACTCTGTCTGCTACAGGTGGCCGGTGGCCTTGGCTTCGGTATCTTCGCTTTCGGTCTGATGCCGTCGCTGCGTATGTCGATGAGCATCTCATCGCTGTGGTCGGTGCTCAGCATCTCAATGTGCGGCTCTGCCTTCCCCATCGCGGGCATGGACGCTCCGCTGCAGGCGATGTCGGGGCTCTTCCCTCTGCGCCACTACTGGATGATTTACCAGGCTACGGTACTCAACGGATTTCCTATTATCGACGTCTGGTTCCATTTTGTGGCACTTATAGCCTTCACGCTGCTGCCCTGGTTCGTACTTAGAAAGATTAAAAACGCAATGCTGAATTATGTCTACATTCCTTAATAGATTACACGAGCATTTCGCCGACGTGCTCTATATCTTCCGTCACGAGTTGATACGCGTACTGAAGGATGAGGGCGTGCTGATGTTCCTCGTCGTGGTGCCATTGGGCTACCCGCTGCTCTATTCGTGGATATATAATAATGAAACGCTCCACGAGACGCCCGTGGTGGTCGTCGACCAGTCGCACTCCGCACTGTCGCGGCAGTTCATCAACGACTGCGACGCCTCGCCTGATGTCTGCGTGAAGTTCTACGCCGAAGACCTCGATGAAGCCCGTTCGCTCATCAGCCGACAGTTAGTGCGTGGCATCTACCTCATCCCGTCGGACTTCTCCGAGCGTGTCAATCGCGGTGAGCAGGCCACGGTGAGCGTCTACTGTGATATGTCACTGATGCTCGCTTACAAGGCCGTCTATCAGACGGCTATGGTCGAGGCCGGCCGCCTCGGCGCAGGAATGAACATCAAAAAGGCTGGCAATTACACCAAACATGAGGATGCCATCACCGCACAGCCTTTGGCAGTTGACGATGTGGCGATGTTCAATCCATCGGGTGGCTACGGCTCTTGTGTATTGCCGGCCGTGCTCATGCTTATCCTGCAGCAGGCCCTCGCTCTTGGCATCGGCATGGCTGCCGGTACTGCCCGCGAGCGTCACCGCAATGGCCAGCTCATCCCAGATGACGATCCGCACTTTCGTGGTGCCTATCGCATCGTGTGGGGCAAGGCGCTCTGTTACGGCATGATTGGTGCCGTTGCAGCCGCCTACCTCTCGATGGCTGTACCCGCGATGTTCTCCTTCCCGCAGTTGGGCACCGGTTGGACGCTGTTCTGGATGCTCCTGCCCTACACGTTGGCGAGTGTCTTTTTCGGCCTGACCGTCTCGTGCATGATTCGTTACCGCGAGAACGTCATGCTCATCATGGTGTTCGTCTCCGTACCCCTGCTTTTCATGACCGGTGTGTCGTGGCCGCAGTCCAGTATCCCGGGCTACTGGCAGGGCGTCTCGTGGATATTCCCCAGCACCTTTGGTGTGCGTGCCTTCATCCGTGTGAACTCCATGGGCGCCTCGATCAGCCAGATTCTCCCCGAGCTCCGCATTCTTTGGATCCAGGCTGCTATCTATCTCGGTATGGCCTGCCTCGTCTATCGCTACCAGTTCCGGCTGATGCGCAGATATGCAAACGGTGACGCATTGATTAAAAAGAATGAATAAGAGAATAAGATTGGTCGCAGCCGTCATGATGGCTGTTATAAACCTGCAGGCACAGCGTTGGCCCGTCGGTATTGCCAGTGTACAGGATTCCGTGAAGAGTGTGCAGATTGGTGTGATTTCTTCCACCGCTATTAGTCAGATGAAAGGCTTTCAGTTCGGTGCTTTCGCCAACATGTCTGCCGCCCCCGTCAACGGCCTCCAACTCAGTGGCGTCAGCAATATCTCCACTGGTGCGAAAAAAGGAGTTCAGCTCTCAACCCTGTTCAATATCTCATCTGGTGAGATGAAAGGCCTCCAGACCTCTCTCTACAATCTCGCCGACACGATGAACGGGTTGCAGGTGGGCGTGTTCAACCGTGTCATCAGCCATCCCAAGGGTTGGCAGGTGGGACTGGTGAATATCTCGCGCGACACTGTCGGACATAAGATCGGCCTGTTCAACATCAGCCCCAAGACCACGATCGACTACATGCTCTTTGGCGGTAATGCCAACAAACTCAATGTGGCTGTCCGTCTGCGCAACCGCAGCACATACAGCATCCTGGGTGTCGGTTCGCACTATATGGGACTCGACGAGAAATTCTCTGGTGCAGTGTTCTACCGCCTCGGTCTGTATAAGCAGTTGTCGCCCCGTTTCTCCTTGAGCGGTGACGTCGGTTTCGCCCATATCGAAACCTTTGAGCAGCACTCTACAGAGAAGCCCGAACGGCTCTACAGCCTGCAGGCCCGTATCAATGCCGACTACCAACTGGGCAAGTATCTCGGCGCTTTCGCCTCTGTGGGTTATGGTGACACCCGTTACTACCATCATTCCACCCGCTATCGCAACCGCATGATCTTTGAGGCGGGACTCACTCTGCGCCATCACCAACGTACGGGAGCCGCTCCGAAGAAGAAGGAGCACGACGACTCCGAGCAGGGCGACTCTCTCTGTTCGTGGCCGGGAAAGAAACGGCCATGGCTGGCTGCTGCCGAGGCCGCTTTTATCAACGTGGGTGTACATCTCTTCGACCGTTGGGCCACGAACTCTGATTTTGCCCAGACCACACTGAACAGCATTAGGAAAAACTTCGAGACAGGTTTCGTATGGGACAATGATGTGTTTATCACAAACATGTTTGCCCATCCCTATCATGGTAACTTGTATTACAACTCTGCCCGTTCGAATGGTCTGACCTTCTGGGAGTCGGCGCCCTATGCCCTCGGTGGATCGTTGATGTGGGAATTCTTTGGTGAGACCGAACCGCCTGCCTTCAACGACATCCTGGCCACCACCTTTGGCGGTATCGCCATCGGTGAAGTCACCCACCGTCTGAGTAATGCCGTACTCGACGACAGCAGACAGGGCTTCAGCCGTTTCCTGACCGAGGCCGTCGGTTTTATCATCGATCCTTTCAAGGGTTTCAACCGTATCATCAGCGGCGAGGCATGGCGTGTGCGTAGCACCCGACATCTGCACCACGACTGGAAACGCTTCCCTATCGACTTCACCTTTACTGTCGGCGACCGCTATCTGGCTGACGACGGCGCCTTCTTCCGTGGTGAACACAATGCCTTCCTCACCTTTAAACTGGAATATGGCGACGTGCTCAACGAGGGTGAGAACAACAAGCCTTACGACTTCTTTGAGGCAGAGGCAAACTTCGGACTCCTCGGCAATCAGCCGTTCATCAACCAGGTGCATCTGCTGGGCCGTATCTGGAGCACCCCAATGTACTCGTATAAGGGCGTACAGGCGGAGTTCGGTGTCTATCAGCACTTCAACTACTACGACTCCAATCCTGTGAAAAACGGTACGGAGTTGACACCCTATCGCATTAGTGAGGCCGCCTCGTTTGGTCCGGGCTTTGTGGTTCAGATGCCTCAGACGGGTGCCCTCAAGCATCTGGAACAGCGCGTGTTCCTCAGCGCCATCCTGTTGGGAGGAACCAAGAGCGACTATTACAATGTGATCGAGCGTGACTATAATATGGGTAGTGGCTACAGCATCAAGTCGAAGACCTATGTGGAACTGGAGAACTTCGGCCGTTTTGTTGCCAATGTCAACTATTTCCGCATCTTCACATGGAAGGGGTATGAGAGTAAGGACCTGTCGGGCTATGCCGACGGTACCGAAGACCTGCACTACCTGAACGTCCAGGGCGACAAGGGTAATGCCCGTCTGCTGGTCATCAATCCGATGGTCGAGATTGACCTGGGTCGCC